>SAMEA104404106__coassemble_977_pt1 | contig 24631 bp, 21 predicted proteins | sample SAMEA104404106__metabat2_low_PE_047 | metagenome-assembled genome bin SAMEA104404106 (sample SAMEA104404106) | Balaenoptera acutorostrata | reverse complement strand
TGGCGCTGTCCGTGCCAGACATCGACTCTTACCTGGGACTGATGCACACCCTGTTTACCCTGGAAGATCGCTACGGCCTTCATGTGGATGAAATGGATGGCGAGATCTGTCTGAAAGTCAATGTCCGCAAAAACAAGGACGCCGCCGAATTACATAGGATGCTCTGCGCATGGCAGGAGCAGGCTGCCAAACTGAAAGCCGGAGAGATCAGCCAGGAGGACTATGACAACTGGCGCTATCACTACCCGGAGTTTGACACCACTCAGATCCGGGCGAAGGTCCCCTCACAGCAATTCAGTGACTGGTTTGTTGATGCGCTTAACAAACAGGAAACTGACTGATAAAGGAGTAAAAAATGCCTGTTGTTCCTATTTACTTGAACATTGACGAGAAAACTTACGAAGGTGTAAAAAACGGTGCCTTAGAACTGTGCGGCATGGCAAAAAACATAGACACAAAAAGAGTTGCAAAACACATCCCCACTGTTGCGGATGCCGCTAAAGAAGGCGCATCTAAAGCCATTGACTTTGTACGAGAACATAAAAAAGGTACGCTGTTGCTTGGTGGGGTTTTAATTGTTGGTGGTGCTGCCGCAGGAACGATCAGTTATATCTCACACCGTAAACAGCGAAAGTTAGACGAACAATTTGGAGAAGCCCTGCAAAATTATTTAGATGCAGCTCGTGCTGGCTCCTTGACGCTTGATAAACTAAATGCGCTCATTGACGCTATTGATGGCATTGAAAAGGTTTCTCCCAACAAGCCCCTCAACTTGAACATATCGGCCTCGCAGTTCAGTGATTTGATTCACTGTATATTCGATTTCACATTGCGAATGGCGGAAGCAAACAACTTTGATCCAAAAGCAATTAACCATCCCCGTTACTTCAAAAAGAAAACTGCTGACGATTTGAAATATTACCTGAATATGCAAAAGCAGATCTTTGAGCAGGCAGCATAATCGAATAACGAGCAAAATAAAAAAGGTCTTACCGATCACAAAAATCGGTAAGACCTTTTCTTTATAGGATAAATATGGGGCACACTTGCAAGCCACTCGTTACCCTGAAAATAAATCAGTAAACGGCTTTTTTGCAAATGCTATCAATCTGCTATCAAACAGGGAAGAAATCTCCTTCAAATTGCCACTTTTCCGGCTCAAGAGCCGTGTTTTTCAGCAATTAGATAAGATTTTCTTATTCCCACTCGATAGTAGCAGGTCCCTTGGGGCTTAAGTCGTAAAGCACTCTGCAAACTCCGGGAACTTCAGCTAAGATCCTGTCAGTAACCTTCTTGAGGATAGAATAGTCTACCTCAGGAACAGTTGCTGTCATAGCGTCAACAGTGTTGACAGCACGGATGATAACAGGCCAGTCGAATAATCTCTTGCCGTCTCTTACGCCGGTTGTTCTGAAATCGGGAACAACTGTGAAGAACTGCCAGATCTGGTTAGCGATTCCGGCATTTGCAAATTCCTCTCTGAGGATAGCGTCGGACTCTCTGATGGCAGCTAATCTTTCACGTGTAACCTCGCCTAAGCATCTTACGCCTAAGCCGGGGCCGGGGAAGGGCTGACGGTAAACCATTGTTGCGGGGAGACCTAATTCGTCGCCTACAACTCTTACCTCATCCTTATAGAGGAGGCGGAGGGGTTCAACTAACTTGAACTGCATATCCTCGGGGAGACCGCCAACATTGTGGTGAGCCTTTACGCCCTTGCTCTCTAAGATGTCGGGATAAATTGTTCCCTGAGCTAAGAAAGCGATGCCTTCCTGCTTCTTTGCTTCTTCGTCAAATACCTTGATGAATTCGCCGCCGATGATCTTTCTCTTCTGCTCGGGCTCAGAAACACCCTTTAAAAGATCTAAGAAACGATCGGTTGCGTCTACATAGATAAGGTTTGCGTCTAACTGGTTGCGGAATACCTCTACAACCTCTTCGCTTTCACCCTTTCTCATGAGACCGTGGTTTACATGCACACATACAAGCTGCTTGCCGATAGCCTTGATCAAAAGAGCTGCGACAACGGAGCTGTCGACACCGCCGGAAAGAGCCAGCAGTACCTTCTTATCCCCAACAGTTGCCTTTATCTCTGCAACCTGCTCGTCAATGAACTTCTTGGCAAGCTCGGGGGTGTTAATACGTTCCATGGATTCAGGACGTAAATTGTTCATCGGTTTTCCCTCCAAAAATATATTGATCGGAAGCGTTCAAACCTCCGATTTTATGACTTTTTCTTCAAATAAAATTTTAACAGCTATTATAATCCATGTCAACAGGATTGAAACAACTAAATTACGCCACAGGGCAAAAATTTTTTACGTTTAAAAAAGCTTTAGAAAAATAGCACAAAAAAATCAGCTTTAAACTGCCGTATATGTAACTGTGGGATGTTTTCAAAAATAAATTGCAGAAGAAAAACTAAATTTCGAGGCTTTTTAAGAAGTTGCAGAAAGTAAGAAAATGCCAGCTTCTAAGCTTCAAAGGCAGAAAATGTTAAGAATATATTAATAGTGTAAATGATTCAAAAACTCGCATTTAAAAATATTTTCCTATATGGACAAAATTGTAATTGATTCTTGACTCTTTGCACAAATGTGACAAAAAGAGATTGACAATTGTGTAAAGTTAGTGTCTAATATAGAGTGTAAATCTTTTGATTTCGTATGCGTGAGCATATAGGGCGAATATAGAAACGAAGGTGATGAATTTGTCAAAGGAAGCAATTGAAAGAATTGCTTGTTCCGAGGAAGAAGCAGAAAAAGTAGTTCTCAAGGCAAATCAGAGGGCAAAGGCACTTGTTGCCGAAGCTGAAGAAAATGCCAAAAAGAAATATGAAGCTGCCGTAAACGAGGCTTTAGCAAGATCAAAACAGCTTTGCGAAGATGCCAGAACGGAGGCCAAGAGGCAGTCCGATGAATTTTTCGTAAAAGTCGGTGCTGAATGCGACAAGCTCTATACGGACACCCGAGACAGGATCGACGGTGCCGTTGACTCGGTGGTTGAAAGGGTTGTGAAAGGCCTATGATAGTTAAGATGAGAAAGCTGATGGCTTTGTCTTCCAAGGATAACTACCGTGAGGTGCTCAAGGAGCTTACAAGCTTAGGCTGTGTAGAACTTGAGAGCGCTCAGAGGGAAGTTTCAAAGGAAGCGGGCAGCCTGGTTTCTGTATCTTCAGTCGATACAGGTTCTCAGGAAGCCAGAGCGGTCATTTCATCTGCTATCAGGAGTCTGGATAGATACGCTCCCCACAAGGTGTCTATGCTCTCTCCCAGAGATCCCTTAAATGAGAAGCAGCTTTTTGACAAGGTCCTTATGGAAAGAGGTCAGAAATCGGCGGAAAAGATAAAGGAACTCTCCGACAGGATAGATGAAAATAACGCCAAAGTCATAAAAGCAGAAAACAAGATCGCTTTTTTAAATCCGTGGGTAAAGCTTGATGTACCTTTAAATGAAGAGGGAACAAGATTTACAGCATTTATGAAGGGCGTCATCCCCTCAGATGCGGATTTTGAAAAGGTAAAAAAAGAAGCTTATGAAGTGAGCGGCGACTGCGAAATAACACTCATTTCAAGCGACAGAGAACAGCATTACATCACGGTACTGGTACACAACAGCGTCCGTGACAACATCCTTGAAAAGCTTAAGAGCGAGGGCTTCACACATGTTAGCTTCAATGAATATGCAGGAACTGCAAGCGAAAACATTGAGCTTTTAAAGTCCGAGATCGAGAGCTTAAAGAAGGAAAACGAAGGCCTTATCGGAATGATCAAGGAAACAGCTCCCATGAGGAAGTATATTTCCGCCGCATACGATGCCTTCACACAGGAAGAAGCAAGGGACGAGCTTTCCTCCACTCTTGCTATGACAAAGAAAACTGTTGTCCTCACCGGCTGGGTTCCCGCCGACAAGGAAGAGACAGTAAAGAATCTTTTGGAAACAAACGGCTGTGCATGGGAATTCACAGATCCCGCCGAAGAGGACGATGTGCCTGTTGCCTATAAGACCAACAAGTTCGCAGAGCCCTTCGTAGGCATCACAGATATGTACGGCACACCTCCTTACAACAGCATTGTGGACCCCAACCCGCTGATGAGTATTTTCTACTTTACCTTCTTCGGATTTATGATGTGCGATGCCATGTACGGAATTTTGATATTCTTAGGCTCGCTTTTAGTTCTTAAGATGAAGAGACCTTCGGGCTCTATGCGTGGAATGCTCAAGATGTTCATGTACTGCGGTATCTCCACATTTATAGCAGGAGCTCTCACAGGCGGATGGTTCGCCGATTCTGTTGCGGCAGTTTCACTCTGGCTCACAGGAACAGCAGTTTCCATTCCTCCTCTCTGGTTCGATCCTTTAAAGAACCCCATGATGATGCTTGCATTCTCACTTGCACTGGGAGCTGTCCAGCTTATAACCGGTATGGCCCTTGCAGGTTACAGAATGATAAAGCAGGGACACCTTATGGATGCCGTATTCGATATAGGTTCCTGGTGGGTGCTCTTCGCAGGACTTGCTGTATTCGGCCTTATGGGCGCACAGTGGGGACTTTACTTAGCACTGGCAGGAGCTTTGCTGCTCCTTCTCACAGGCGGCAGAAAGAAAAAGGGCTTCGGAAAGATAACCGGCGGCTTGGGTTCACTTTATAACATCACAAGCTATGTATCCGACCTTCTTTCCTACTCCAGAATCATGGCACTGGGACTTTCCGGTGCTGTCGTGGGTCAGGTAGTCAATAAGATCGCTACCATGGCACACGGATTCATGGGAATCATCCTCTTTATCTTTGTATTTATCTTCGGTCATATATTCAACATAGCAGTATCCTTGTTAGGTGCCTATGTTCACTCATCAAGACTTCAGTACATTGAGTTCTACGGAAAGTTCTTTGATGACGGAGGAAGAGCCTTCAAGCCTCTCTCCAACAATACAAAATATGTAGAAATAATTAAGGAGTAAGTATTATGAGCTTTTTATCATCAATTTTTTCAGGTTCTACATTTGCACTTTTAGGTGCAGCTTTAGCAATAGGTTTAGCAGGTACAGGTTCTGCTAAGGGCGTTGGTATCGCAGGCGAAGCAGGCGCAGGAGTTTTATCCCAGACACCTGAAAACTTCGGACGTGTTCTTTTACTTCAGGCACTTCCCGGCACACAGGGTATTTACGGACTTCTCGTTGCATTCCTTATCATTTTCGCTGACGGCGTTATCGACGGAACACTTCCCCTTATCCAGGGCGTAGGCTACTTCTGCGCAGCACTTCCTATCGCTATCGCAGGCTACTATTCCGCTATCGCACAGGGCAGAGTTTCCGCAGCAGGTATGGGAATCGTTGCTACAAAGCCTGAGGAATCCATGAAGGGCGTTATCGCTGCCGGCCTCGTTGAGACATACGCAGTATTAGCACTTCTTATTTCTGTTCTTATTTTCTTCAACGTACCTAACATGGTCGGCTAAGGAAAATAATTAAAAACAGAATGAGGGTTTATTATGAACGGTATTGAAAATATTGAAAAAAGAATACTTGATGAAGCTAATGCCAAGGCTGATTCCATAATCAGGGAAGCAGAGAAGAAGGCACAGGCTATCGTCGATAAGTATGAAGAAAAAACAAGAATTGACACCACCCTCATAAATGAAAAGAACGTTCTCCTATTGCAGGATATCATGCTTAAATCCCGTCAGGCAGACGGAATGGAGAGAAAAAAGAGACTTGCCGGCAAGAGACACGAGATCGTCACAGAGGTATTTACAAGCGCACTGGACAGGATCGTTCACATGGACGAGGAAAACTACTTCGAGCTTTTAGTTAAGCTTGCAGACAGCGTGCTTGCAGATAAAATGGGCGGTGAGCTTCTTTTCAATAAAGAGGACAGGGCAAAATTCGGACAGAAGGTTGTCGATAAGATAAACTGCGGATTCATGGCTGAGCAATTAGGCTCTGCAAAGCATGCAGTTTCTCAGATGGCAGAAGATGTTAAAAAAGGCGGACTTCCCAATGTGGCACGAGCAGCCAGCGAGGCTGTTAAGGGCTTTGAGGGCAAGTATGTATCCCTTTCCGAGGATACAGCCGATATCACAGGCGGCGTTGTTGTAAGAAGAGGACAGATCGAGTACAACTGCGACGTAGCTGTTATCATAAGGATCCTTTCCGACGAAATGGCATCGGAAGTTCACGACAGACTGTTCCCTAAAGGAGCGTGATCCATTTGAAAATAAAGGATACCGATTATCTGTATTTGAGCTCCAGAATAAAGGGAATGCAGAAAAATATGCTTGGGATCGACGGCTTGAGAAAGCTGGCCGGAAGCAAGGATGATGAAGATGCCGCCAAGATCTTAGATGAGGCAGGCTTCAAGGACTTTGTTCCCGGAGACCTTATGAGCCTTGAGGAGTGCATGGATAAAAGGCGTGAGGATATGTTCAAGATCCTTTACACTTACAGCCCCGTCAAGGAGATCATAGATGTATTCAGACTCAAGTACGATTACCACAATATAAAGAGCATCTTAAAGGCAAATGCGGTGGGAGAGGACCCCGAAAGCTACCTCTCCGACGCAGCTTCCTTAGAGCCTTCAAAGCTCATGGTCATAATGAGAGAAAAGCAGTACCACCTTCTTTCTCCTGTTATGAGAGATGCAGTTCTTGAAAGTGAGGATATCTTATCAAGAACAGGAGACCCTCAGCTTTCCGATATGGTCCTCGATAAGGCCTATTACCTTGAAATGAAGGAAAAGGCAGTAAAGAGCGAGTCCGATTTCCTTGTAAAGCTCATTGAGCTTATGGCGGACCTTGCAAACTTAAGGATCATCGTGAGAGCAAAAAGAGCCGACAAGAGCTACGATTACTTAAAGAGAGCACTGGTTCCCGGCGGCTCAGTTACCATCAATGCAAATATGGGCGAAATAACAGCTGACTATCTGGAAACTACCTTCGCAGGCGGAAATCTGGGAGAGGCAGGAAAGGCAGGAGCAGGAGCCCTCACAGGCGACAGCCCCATGTCCGAGTTAGACAGAAGCTGTGACAACGCAATAGTAGAATATTTAAAGTCTGCAAGACTTATAGCCTTTGGCGAGGCTCATGTAATAGCTTATCTTCTTGCCTTTGAAAATGAGCTTGTCGCAATAAGACAGGTGCTTCAGGGCAGACACGCAAAGATGAGTGAAGAAAAAATTATGGAAAGGTTAAGGGAAAGCTATGTATAAGGCGGCGGTCATCGGCGACAGAGAAACAGTCCTTGGCTTTAAGGCTTTAGGACTTACCACCAAAGTCGCATCCACAGCAGGTGAAGCTGCAGAAGCTCTTCACTTTTTAGCTAAGGACAACTGCGCCATCATCTACATCACAGAACAGCTGGCTTCCATGATACCCGACGAAATTGCAAAGTACAATAATGCGGCATCAGTTGCAGTTATTCCCATACCTTCCAAGGACGGCTCCTTAGGAATTGGAATTTCCGAGGTCCACAAGGCCGTTGAGAAGGCAGTAGGCGCAGATATTTTGAAATAGTAAAGGATAGATCCTTTGCTTTAAGCAAGGAGGAAGATTAGATTGATAAGCACTGGCAAAATTGTCAAGGTTGCAGGACCGCTTGTCGTTGCTGACGGCATGAAGGACGCCAATATGTTCGACGTTGTCCATGTAGGTAATCAGAATCTGATAGGCGAAATAATCGAAATGAGAGGCGAAAAGGCATCCATTCAGGTATATGAGGAAACAGCCGGAATCGCCCCCGGAGATAAAGTAGAATCCACAGGAGCTCCTCTTTCAGTAGAATTAGCTCCCGGACTTATTACAACAATTTACGACGGCATCCAGAGACCCCTTGAGGAGATCAGAAAGATCGCCGGCGATACAATTACAAGAGGAATTCAGGTAGACCCCATCAGCCACGATAAAAAGTGGGACTTTAAGCCCGTTGCCAAGGTCGGAGACTATGTTGAGACAGGCGACGTTTTAGGTACAGTTCAGGAGACTATCGTAGTAGTTCACAAGATCATGGTTCCCCCCGGATTAAAGGGCAAGGTAGCCGAGATAAAGGAAGGCTCCTTCAATATTCTTGAGACAGTTGCAGTTATCGAGAGAGAGGACGGCACAAAGGAAGACGTTCCCATGCTTCAGAAGTGGCCTGTCAGAGTTGAAAGACCCTACGCACAGAAGCTTCCTCCCGATATCCCCATGATAACCGGTCAGAGAATCGTAGATACCTTCTTCCCCATAGCTAAGGGCGGTACAGCAGCTATCCCCGGACCTTTCGGAAGCGGCAAGACAGTTACACAGCACCAGCTTGCTAAGTGGTCCGACGTAGATATCGTAGTTTACATCGGCTGCGGCGAGCGTGGCAACGAAATGACAGACGTTTTAAGAGAGTTCCCCGAGCTTATCGACCCCAGAACAGGCGAGTCCTTAATGCAGAGAACAGTTCTTATTGCAAATACCTCCGATATGCCCGTTGCGGCTCGTGAGGCATCTGTTTATACAGGTATCACAATTGCAGAGTATTACAGAGACATGGGCTATGCGGTAGCAGTTATCGCAGACTCCACCTCCAGATGGGCAGAGGCATTGAGAGAGATGTCCGGCCGTCTTGAAGAAATGCCCGGTGAGGAAGGTTACCCCGCATACTTAGCTTCCAGACTTGCACAGTTCTACGAGAGAGCAGGACGAGTTATCTGCAAGGGTCAGGATAAGCGAGAGGGCGCACTTTCTGCTATCGGAGCCGTATCTCCTCCCGGCGGTGATATTTCCGAGCCTGTTTCTCAGGCAACCTTAAGAATCGTAAAGGTATTCTGGGGACTCGATGCAACATTAGCTTACAGAAGACACTTCCCCGCAATCAACTGGCTTAACTCTTACTCCCTCTACCTTGACAGATTATCCTCCTGGTACGGCGAGAACATCAATAAGAGCTTCATGAGCCAGAGACACGAGGCTATGCAGCTTCTCCAGCAGGAAAGTGAATTAGACGAAATTGTAAAGCTTGTCGGTATCGACGCACTTTCTGCATCCGACAGACTTATCATGGAAACAGCTCAGATGCTCCGTGAGGACTTCTTACAGCAGAACGCCATGAGTGATACAGACTCCTACTGCTCACTTGACAAGCAGTTTGCAATGATGGGACTTATCCTTGAATACAATGAACTGGCATCCTCCGCTTTGAAGAGAGGCGCCGACATGAACAAGGTATTCTCCATCAAGGCTCGTGACAGAATAGGCAGAGCCAAGGATGTAAGCCAGGACGACTATAAGGAAACATTTGATTCCATCGAACATGAAATGAAGTCCGAGCTTGAAGAATTAGCAGGGGGTGAGGAATAATGATCAAGGAATATCGCACCATACAGGAAGTTGCAGGTCCTCTGATGCTCATTAAGGGCGTTGAGGGCGTAGCTTATAACGAGTTAGGTGAAATCGAATTACAGAACGGCGAAACAAGAAGATGCCGTGTCCTTGAAGTTGACGGCTCCAATGCACTGGTACAGCTTTTTGAATCCTCCGCAGGAATCAACCTTTCACAGTCAAAGGTAAGATTCTTAGGACATAATATCGAATTGGGCGTATCTCCCGACATTTTGGGAAGAGTATTCGACGGTATGGGCAAGCCCATAGATGACGGCCCCGAGATCATCCCCGAAAAGAGACTTGATATCAACGGCACACCTATGAACCCTGCCGCAAGAGACTACCCCAACGAGTTCATTCAGACAGGTATTTCCGCTATCGACGGACTTAATACACTGGTTAGAGGTCAGAAGCTGCCTATCTTCTCCGGCTCCGGTCTTCCTCACGCTCAGTTAGCAGCGCAGATCGCACGTCAGGCACGAGTTTTAGGTAAGGACGACAAGTTCGCCGTAGTATTTGCCGCTGTCGGCATCACATTTGAAGAAGCAGACTTCTTCATTTCCGACTTCAAAAAGACAGGCGCTATCGAAAGAACAGTTCTCTTTATGAACTTAGCTAATGACCCTGCCATTGAAAGAATCGCAACTCCCCGTATGGCTTTAACAGCTGCAGAATACTTGGCATTTGAGCAGGATATGCAGGTTTTAGTCATCATGACAGATATTACAAACTACTGCGAAGCCTTAAGAGAGGTTTCCGCAGCTCGTAAGGAAGTTCCCGGCAGACGTGGCTACCCCGGCTACCTCTACACCGACCTTGCTACATTATATGAAAGAGCCGGCAGACTTCTGGGCAAGAAGGGCTCCATCACAATGATCCCCATTCTTTCCATGCCTGAAGATGATAAGACTCATCCTATCCCCGACCTTACAGGATACATCACAGAGGGTCAGATCATCATTTCCAGAGAGCTTTACAGAAAGGGCTTAACACCTCCTATCGACGTACTTCCCTCACTTTCCAGACTTAAGGATAAGGGCGTCGGCGTAGGCAAGACAAGAGAGGACCATGCCAATACCATGAACCAGCTCTTCGCAGCTTATGCAAGAGGTAAGGACGCTAAGGAGCTTATGACCATCTTAGGCGAAGCTGCACTTACTGATACCGATAAGCTCTATGCAAAGTTTGCAGACGAATTTGAAAAGAGATATGTTTCTCAGGGCTACGAAACCAACCGAAGCATTGAAGAGACACTTGATTTGGGCTGGGAGCTTCTCTCTATCCTCCCCGTCGGAGAATTAAAGAGAATTAAGCCGGAGTATATCGAAAAATACCTGCCCAAAAAGGATTAAAGGGGGGTCTTAAATGGAGAGACTTAATGTAAACCCCACCAGAATGGAGCTGACCAAGCTCAAGAAAAGACTGGTCACCGCAGTCAGAGGTCATAAGCTTCTTAAGGATAAGCGAGATGAGCTGATGAAGCAGTTCTTGGATACTGTAAGAGGCACACTTGCTTTGAGAGAGAAGCTTGAAAAGGAATTGCAGGACGCTTACGGCGGATTCTTTGCTTCCTCGGCCCTCATGAGCCCCCAGATGATGGCGGAAACCTTCCTTTATCCCAAGCAGGGCGTTTCTATTGACATCGACTACAAAAACATCATGTCAGTAAATGTCCCTGTTTACACCATCAAGACAAAGACCGAGAATAAGGGCGATATTTTCCCTTACGGCTTTGCAAATACTCCCTGTGAGCTGGATGATTCCGTGCAGAGACTTTCCAACCTGATGGACGACCTTTTAAAGCTTGCCCAGATGGAAAAGACAGTTAAGCTTCTTGCACAGGAGATCGAAAAGACCAGAAGAAGAGTTAATGCCCTCGAGTATGTAATGATCCCCAGATTCCAGGAGACTATCAAATATATAGTTATGAAGCTGGACGAGAACGAAAGAGGAAACACAACAAGACTTATGAAGGTAAAGGATATGGTCCTCACCGAAGCTCACGACTACGAAAACTAAATAAAATTAACGGCAGTATTCTAAAAAGGGTACTGCCGCTTTTTTTATATTTTGACGGGATAAATGAGCGCATTGATGATTGGATTAAATCAAAACAAAACAAAAAAACAGCAGTCTTTTCCAACTGCTGTTTTTTTTATATCATCTTGTTTTTACTTTTTAAATTCCTTCTGCTTTTCCTCTAACCAGGGTGTTATCTTGTCGATAGTTTCCTTTAAGCAGCCGGAGTCGATGGGGCACTTGAGGTCATTTTCTCTGCAAAGCTCGGTGAAGAACTTTGTGCCGCCCATCCGGAGGAAGCCCATGTAGGTTTTCCATGCGTTTTCCTTGTCCTCTAAGAAGAGGGAGAATACCTTGAGGGCATTTGTCTGAGCCAGGCAGTAATCGAGGTAGTAGAAGGGGTACTGGTAGATGTGAAGCTGTCTCTGCCAGCCTGCGCCTCTGCCGTAGAAGGGGATGCCGCTTCTGTCGAGCCATGGTCTGAACTTCTGCTCTAACTTTTCCCAAGTCTCATTTCTTTCTTCGGGTGTCCAGTCGGGATTTTCATAAACTAACTGCTGGAAGTAGTCTACCATAGTTCCGTAGGGGATGAAGGAAAGAGCCTTTTCTGCGTGTGCAAGCTCGTACTTCTCGGTGTCCTCCTTAAAGAAGAGATGGTGCCACGGAGATGTTAAAAATTCCATGGACATGGAGTGAGTTTCGCAGGCTTCTAAGGAAGGAGCCATCGTGCAGGCAAATTCAATGTTCTTGAAAGCCTGATAAGCTGCAAATGCGTGTCCGGCTTCGTGTGTCAGCACCTCTACGTCGCCGTCTGTGCCGTTGAAGTTGGAGAAGATGAAGGGTACCTTATAGTCGTATATCTCTGTGCAGTAGCCGCCGGGAGCTTTGCCTTCCTTGGCGATAAGGTCAAAGAGATCGTTTTCCTCCATGACTTCGATAAACTCCTTGGTTTCGGGGCTCATTTCCTTATACATCTGGATTCCGTTTGCAAGTATCTCTTCGGGAGTTCCCTTGGGCATGGGGTCGCCGTCGGAGAAGTGGAAGTCATCATCGTAAAGCTTTAAGCTGTCAAGGCCTAATCTCTCTGCCTGACCTTCCTTGAGCTTCTTTGCAACAGGGACTATGTCCTCAAGGACCTGGCGTCTGAAGTTGGCTACCTCTTCCACACCGTAGCAGTTTCTCTGCTGTCTCATGTAGCCAAGGGGAACGAAGTTCTCAAAGCCCAGCTTCTTAGCCTGTGCGTCTCTGTTCTTTACCATCTTGTCGTAGATCTCGTCGAATTCTTTTCTGTGCTCGTCAAAGAAAGCTCCTTCGGCTTCTACGGCCTTTCTTCTCATGTCACGGTCGCAGCTCTTCTTGAATTTTCCAAGCTGTGCGATGGTGTAAACTCCGCCTTCAAAGGGAATCTTAGCGCCTGCATAGACCTTTGTGTACTCGGTTCTTAACTTGTTTTCCTCCTGCATAAGGGGGATTATCTCGGGGGAGAAGCTCTTCATTTCCATTTCGGCATTTTTGAAGGCAACCTTTCCCATTCTTTCCTCCAATTCATTTCTGAAGGGGGAGGAGAGAAGCTCCTTGTTGAAAAGATTTGACTTTTCGGAAAGCTGGGGTCCGTAGGAATCATAGAAAGCTGTTTCTTCCTCGTAGAACTTATCTCTCGTATCTATTGTATTGCGAATTTCGGCAAGTGTAGCCATTGTAGAAAAATGGCCTGCTTCCTCTTCGTATTTTTTAATAAGGGAAATCTGCTCGTCTGCGCTCTTTGCGACTTTAAATTTTGCGACGATCTCATCAATACTGCCCTCTAAGGCCTTTACGTCAGGTCTTTCGTAGGGCATATCCTTAAATTTCATTTTGAGTCAACCCTTTCTTATTATATTAAAAATCCCGCTTGGGGAAATTTAAAGCTTTTTTATTCTGTGCCTTTAAAAGCTGCGGCACCTAAGACCACCGAATAGAATTTTTCCTCTGCGGAAGCTGCACGGGAGGAAAGTATTATGGGGCATATTCCGCCGGCAACAAAGCCCGCCATCTTTGCTTTTGCCATGGTTATCAAAGCTTTGCCGCAGATGTTGGCCGAGTGTATGTCGGGAAGAAGCAGTATATCCGCCTTTCCGGCTACGGGAGAAGAAAAGCCCTTTGCCCTTGCAATTTCCTCGTCCACGGCACAGTCAAAGGAGATGGGACCTTCCACTATGCAGTTTTTAATTTCGCCTCTTTGGTTCATTTCCTTTAAAGCTGCGGCATCCAAGGTTTCCGGCATCTTTGGGTTCACCTTTTCGACGCAGGTGACTACCGCCGCCTTAGGAAGAGAACAACCCATATTGATAAGGCATTCCGCCGTATTTTCGATTATGAGCTTTTTTTCATTGAGGGTGGGGTAGGGGACCATGCCGCCGTCCACAACTGATATAAGCCTCGGAAAGCCCGGCACTTCAAAAACTGCCAGATGGCTCATAAGCTTATTTTTCCCAAGACCTGTTTCTTTATCGGTGACAGCCCGCAAGAAAACGGAGCTGTCCGCATGGCCCTTCATTATAATATGTGCATTTCCTTCTCTCACCAAAGCCACGGCTTTTTTGCAGGAGAGGGCAGGGTCGTCGGAATTTTCTATAAAGAAGTCACCTTTATTATATCCGTATTTCAAAATAAGCTCCTCGATCTTATACTTATTTCCGATAAAGAGGGGAACTGCTATATTTTCCCTGTATACATATATTGCGGCCGAAACGGAAGCTTCGTCGTCGGAATGTGCAACTGCAAGATAAGGTTTTTGTTCCTTTTTTATGATCGAAGCTGATATCTCATCAAATGAGCGGTACATGAAAGCACCTCTATTCCTTGTAGCCTAAGAGATATTCGTTGGCGTACTTTTTGGGCGAAACGCCGGTAAGATTTCCGAAGGTTCGTATAAAATGCTGATTATTCTGGAAGCCTACCGCCTCGGAGACCTCCTGCACCCTCATGCCTGTTCTGAGAAGCTCACGGGCCTTGAGAACTCTCAAATGGATGATATATTCCATCACGGAGAAGCCTGTCGCCTTCTTAAAGATGTGGCAGAGATGGTATTTGTTTATAAAAAAGTTCTGAGCTATAAGATCCAGCGTGAGAGCTTCTGAAAGATGCTCATTTATAAATTTCAAAATTGCCGAAACTCGCTCAAAATCAGGGTTTCCCTCGGCTGTGGGGGATACTGTATTCTTGTTGAAATTGGAGAATATCTCTATGAGCAGTTCGGTGAAATACATATTTTTCTTGATGTCGCTTCCGAAGCTTTCATCATCGAAATTTTCCACTTCCCAGAACATTCTGCTGATCTTTTCTGTCTCTTTTTCATCCAAATTGATGTTGAGGCAGGTCTTTGAAAGAAAGCTTTTGAAAGACGTTTTTGAGGTGGACAGACCGGATAAAACAGAAGGGGAAGTATGCAGAATATATCTCTCGTAGCTGTTATTTGCCGTACTTCTGTGCAAAACAGCTTCATTTATGAGAAAAAGAGCTCCCGACTTCAAAGGGTACAGCTTGTTGTCTATAAAGAAGTTTCCGCCGTCGGAAAGACAGAGCAGTATCTCCACATCCTCATGGAAGTGGGGCCTGTCCATGTGCCACGAATCATCGACGCTTTTTTTGATCTGATAGGTAATATTTTGCATAAATTTACCTCCTTTCCATTATTTTGACGCTTTTGAAATTTAAACCTGTCTTTTCCTGCAATTATATCACCCAATCACAATATTTGCAACTATTATAACAAAAGACGCTAATCTTTAATCATTGTTATATGGTATACTTTATGTGTAAATTGTTCTAACTGTGAGCTGCCTGTATTTTATGGAAAATTGTTGTTTGAAGCGGCGGCGAAAGGCTTGAACAATTGAGAAAGTTGCTGTGCCTTGGTAAGGAATTATCAAAGGCATATTTTATGCGACAAGAAAGATTATGGAGGTTTTACCATGGGAAAAGTGTATACCCTCTCCGAAGCCGTTTCTAAGTTTGTAGAAAACGGTGATCTTATTGCATTCGGAGGATTTACCACCAACAGAAAGCCCATTGCGGCTGTTCATGAAATTCTTCGTCAGAAGAAGGGCGATTTCGTAGTAGAAAGCGGTCCCTGCGGCTCTGACGTAGATATGCTCATCGGAGAAAAGAGAGTTAAGGCTTACATCAACTGCTACACCGCTGACTCCGGCGTAACAAACGTATCCCGTCGTTTCAGAAAGGCATATGAGAAGGGCGAGCTCCTTATGGAAGACTACTCTCAGGACGCTCTCATGCTCATGCTTCATGCAGCATCCTTAGGCCTTCCCTTCCTCCCCGTTTGCCTCATGCAGGGCTCCGGCCTTACAGACAAGTGGGGTATCTCCAAGGAAGTTAGAAAGACAATCGACAAGCTTCCCGACGACAAGTTCGTATATATGGACAACCCCTTCAACCCCGGTCAGAAGGTAGTTGCAGTTCCCGTTCCCCAGATCGATACAGCTATCATCCACGTTCAGATGGCTTCTCCCGACGGCACATGCCGCATCATCGGCGACGAATTCCACGATGTAGATATCGCTGTTGCTGCTAAGAAGGTTATCGTAACCTGCGAGCAGTTAGTATCCAACGAGTACATCAGACAGGATCCTACAAAGAACTCCATCGCTCCCTTCTGCGTAGACGCTGTTGTTCATGTACCTTACGGCGCACATCCCACACAGTGCTATGACTTCTATGACTATGATAACGCTTTCTTAAAGGCTTACGGCGCTGCTTCCAAGACAGACGAAGACTTTAAGGCATTCTTAGACGAGTGGGTTTACGGAGTTAACAGCCCTGAGGAATACAGAGAGAAGTTAGGTGCAAACCGTCTTATCGCTCTTAACAATGTTCCCGGCTTTGGCTACGCTACCAAGGTTAAGTAGGAATAAGGAGGATAATAATAATGGCTGATTATACCAATTATACCAATAAAGAATTACAGGCCGTTGCTATTGCAAAGGTTATCAAGGACGGCCAGATCGTTATCGTAGGAACAGGTCTTCCCCTCATCGGTGCTTCCTTAGCAAAGAGAGCTTTCGCTCCCAACTGCCAGCTCATCGTTGAGTCCGGACTTATCGACTGCGATCCTATCGAAGTTCCCAGATCCGTTGGTGATAACAGATTCATGGCTCACTGCGCAGTTCAGTGGCCCAACATCAGATTCATCGGATTTGAAGCTAACGAGTGGCAGCATCACGGCGAGAGACTCATCGCTTTCATCGGCGGTGCTCAGATCGACGCATACGGCAACGTTAACTCCACATCTATCGGTGACTACAACCACCCTGTAACAAGATTCACAGGTTCCGGCGGTGCTAACGGTATTGCTACATACGCTAATACAGTTATCATGATGCAGCACGAGAAGAGAAGATTCATGGAGCACATCGACTATGTAACTTCTCCCGGCTGGATCGACGGCCCCGGCGGACGTGAGAGATTAGGTCTCCCCGGCGACAGAGGTCCTCAGATGGTTGTTACCGACAGAGGTATCATGAAGTTCGACGAGAAGACAAAGAAGATGTACCTCGCCGGTTACTTCCCCACATCTTCTCCTGAAGATGTAATTGAGAACACAGGATTCGAGATCGACGTATCCAGAGCTGTTCCCCTCGAAGCTCCCTCTCCCGAGATCATCAAGATGATCAGAGAAGAGATCGACCCCGGTCAGGCTTTCATTCAGGTTCCCAAGGACTAATTTAAATCATCTTTTGACTATTCGACAAATGCCTGAAATCTGATTTCGGGCATTTGTTGACCTCATAACAAAGATGGATTTTACTATTTTTTCTATTTTTCTATTAATTTATTAAGAACGGAAGGTTTAAAGTTAATGAGCGCAATTTACACTCTCGGAATAGACGTCGGCTCCACAGCTTCTAAATGTGTCATGCTCAAGGATGGCAAGGAAATCATTGCCAAGTCCCTCATCCCCTTCGGTGCAGGCACTTCCGGTCCTCAGAGAGCAATCGACGAGGTCATTGAGAAGTCCGGCCTTACACAGGATGACATCAATTACACATTAGCAACAGGTTATGGCAGAAACTCCATTGATTTTATCGACAAGCAGATGAGTGAGCTTTCCTGCCATGCAAAGGGAGCTTCATTTATTTACCCCGACGTTCAGACAGTTATCGATATCGGCGGACAGGATGTTAAGGTTCTGAGAATTGAAAACGGCGCTATGACAAACTTCCAGATGAACGATAAGTGCGCTGCCGGAACAGGTAGATTCTTAGACGTTATGGCTAAGGTACTTGAAGTTAAGGTATCCGATTTAGCTTACCTTGCATCCCTTTCCACAAAGCGTGTTGCTATCAGCTCCACCTGCACAGTATTCGCTGAATCTGAGGTTATTTCTCAGCTCGCAAAGGGTACTGACAAGTGCGACATCATCAACGGAATCCATTATTCCGTAGCAAACAGAGTAGTAGGTCTCGCAAACCGTGTAGGCGTAAGAGACAGAGTAGTTATGACAGGCGGCGTTGCTCAGAACGGCGGCGTAGTCAAGGCTCTTGAAGAGCAGTTAGGAAGAGAAATTTCCACAAACGTGGAGATCACTCAGTACAACGGTGCTCTCGGTGCAGCTCTCTTTGCATATGAAAAATACACTAAATAAGATAATATAATTGGAGGTTTTAAAAATGGCTGAAAACCAGGTAAATACAGCTCCTGCTGCCGAGGCTCCTAAGAAGCCTAAGAAGGAAGCTTCCCCTGCTACCAAGGCTCTTCGTCAGGTTGTATCCGACGTATACGCAGCTGCTTGGAAGGCAAAGGAAGAGGGTAGACCCGTGGGCTGGTCTTCTTCTAAGTTCCCCGCTGAAATCTGCGAGACATTAGGTCTTTCCGTAGTATACCCCGAGAACCAGGCTGCCGGAATCGCTGCACAGCATGACGGTGAAAGAATGTGCCAGATCGCAGAGGATATGGGATTTGACGCTGATATCTGCGGATATGCAAGAATTTCTCTCGCATGTGCAGCAGGCGCTATCACAACTAACGAATCCAGAAGAGTTCCCCTCCCTGACTTCGTTATCTGCTGCAACAACATCTGTAACTGCATGACAAAGTGGTATGAGAATATCTGCCGTATGAACGATATTCCCCTTATCATGATCGACGTTCCCTACAACAACCACGTAACAGTTGATGACTCTTATGTAGACTACATCAAGGGACAGTTCAACGACGCTATCAAGCAGCTCGAAGTTATCTCCGGCAACAAGTGGGATGACGCTAAGTTCCAGGAAGTATGTAATAACGCTAACAGATGTGCTAAGGCTTGGCTCAAGGTTTGCGACTACTGCCAGTACAAGCCCTCTCCCATGTCCGGTTTCGACCTCTTCAACCACATGGCTGACGTTGTTACCGCTCGTGTTAAGCCCCAGGCTGCTGAAGCTTTCGAAATGCTCGCTAAGGAATTAGAAGAGCACGTAAAGAACGGCACATCCACACTTCCCTTCGAAGAGAAGTACAGAATCATGTTCGAGGGTATTCCCTGCTGGCCCGATCTTAAGGCTCTCTTCAAGCCCTTAAAGGCTAACGGTCTTAACGTAACAGCAGTTGTTTACGCTCCCGCATTCGGTTTCGTATATGACGATTTAGACTCCTTAGTAAGAGCTTATTGTAAGGCTCCTAACTCCATCTGCATCGAACAGGGTGTTGACTGGAGAGAGGGAATCTGCCGTGCAAACAAGGTAGACGGCGTTCTCGTTCACTACAACCGTTCCTGCAAGCCCTGGTCCGGTTACATGCCCGAAATGCAGAGACGCTTTAATAAGGATTTAGGCGTTCCCGTTGCAGGATTCGACGGTGACCAGGCTGACCCCAGAAACTTCAACGCAGCTCAGTACGAGACAAGAGTACAGGGTCTTGTTGAGGCTATGGAGCAGAACAAGGCTAATAAGGAGGCAAAGTAACATGAGTATGGAAGCATTACTTACCAAGTTTAATGAAATTGCCTGCAACCCTGCAAAGCAGTTAAAGGATTACAAGGCAAAGGGACTCAAGGCTATCGGATGTATGCCTTACTACGTTCCCGAAGAGCTTGTTTATGCAGGCGGCATGGTTCCCTTCGGTATGTGGGGTTCCAATAACAAGACAGCTACAAAGGCTAAGGAGTACTGTGCAACATTCTACTGCACAATCGCTCAGTTAGACCTCGAAATGCTCTTAGACGGCACAATGGATCTCTTAGACGGCGTTATCACTCCTACAATCTGCGATACACTTCGTCCTATGAGCCAGAACATCAGAGTTTCCATGAGCGAAAAGATGCCCGTTATCTTCTTAGCTCATCCCCAGAACAGATTCGCTGATTACGGCCTTAAGTTCACATGTTCTCAGTATGAAAACATCAGAAAGGAACTCGAAGCTATCAGAGGCGCTAAGATCACAGACGATGAGATCAGAGAAGCTATCAAGGTTTACAACGTATCCAGAGTTGAAAGAAGAAGATTCGTTAAGCTCGCAGCTAAGCACGCTGATGTTATCACAGCAAGAAAGAGATGCGACGTATTAAAGGCTAACTACTTCATGCTCAAGGACGAGTACAACAAGATGCTCATCGAGCTCAACAATGAATTAGAAGCTCTTCCCGTTTGCAACTGGAAGGGTGCTAAGGTTGTTACAAGCGGTATCATCTGCGACAACCCCACACTCCTCAAGATCTTCGAGGACAACGATGTTTGCATCGTAGCAGACGACGTTGCTCACGAGTCCAGATCCTTCAGAGTTGACTGCCCCGAAACAGCAGGCGATCCTATGATGGCACTTGCTATGCAGTTTGCAGCTCAGGACTACGACGTTCTCCTTTACGATCCCCAGTCCAACAAGAACAGACGTGGTGAATTCGTAGCTGACCTCTGCAAGGCTTCCGGCGCTGACGGCTTAGTTCTCTTCATGCAGCAGTTCTGTGACCCTGAGGAAATGGAATATCCTTCCCTCAAGAAGGCACTTGACGATGCAGGAGTTAAGTACATCAAGCTCGGTATCGACCAGCAGATGAGAGACTTCGGACAGGCTGCAACAGCTATCCAGGCATTCGCTGAGTCTTTCTAATATAAAATCAGATTTTAAGAGACACTTCTTTTTGAGGTGTCTCTTTTTTTGCATGAAAAAAGCACCTGCTCATTAAAAACAGGTGCTTTACTCTTATTCTAAATTGGTATAACTATGATATTTTCTCCTGATGCCATCATAATATGTCCGTTAAAGAAATTTATGCTGCCTATGCGGCCTTTCATGCTGAAAATTTCTTCTTCTATGCTTCCGTCATTGATGTTTAGTTTGTAAATGACAGGATTACCTTCATCCAAGTCGGTAGAAAGCAGGAAAGCATTTTTGTCATTAAAGTACACAAAGGAATTATCCCTTTCAGGCTGTTTTTCAATGGAAAATGTCTGTCCGGTTTCTAAATCGCATACTTTTGCGATGAATTTTGGGCTTTCTCCTCTGGTGTCATACCTGTATACAGCTTTATTATTAAATATCTGATGTACTTCGTCTAATTCTTTGATGCTTTCGGGAAAGATTATGTCCGAAGGAGCTTCCGTGCCCCTATCTATATCGTATAGGCCTAAATCCGTAAGGGAGCCGGAGTAGTTATTATAGTAATACAGCTTCCCATCTTTGAAGCCTTTGGGATAAACTTTGAGCTGATAGTATCTGTTTGCCTCATTGTCAGAAATTTTTGTGACTTTATCGGAGGCAAATTCTGCAAGGAAAAGGCCCTCAGGATTTGAATAGGAAACATAGCTTAAATCATCATCAAAAATAAAGCCGTATGGGTACTGCCTGTCCGATTCCTCGTAAAGCTCAGAAAAATGCTTAGGCATTTCTACTTCCTTCAATATTTTGCCGTCTGACAGAGAAATCTTTCTTATCTTTTTATCAGAAGAAATAAAAAGATCATCTTCTCGCATCTGAGCCTCTAAAAACATAGATTCATCTTTATCTAAATAGATATTTCTTGTTACAGGCTCTTTTTCTAAATCTTCTGCATCAAAAACAGAGTATTGACAGATTCCGTATCTGAAAAATGCAGATACCAGCTTGCTTTTGTCACAGGTTTCGCCTATGAAGTTGTAAAAATTTTTAGAAGAGCTGTCCGCATCGTAAATTTTAGTTTTCGGTGGGCCTTGGAAGTCAAGAGGTTGCTTTTGGTAATTATATTCCACGGATTTTAAAACATAGTGGTCAAATTCGTTTTGCTCGTAATTAAAAACTGTTCTGTATGAAAAAGGCTCGCTTGAATTTACTTTAACGGTGATTTTAGCTGTGTAGGGCGTGGGATATTCTGCCGATTCTACATTAAAGGCCCGGTTACCGGTGGGGGTTGAGCCATAGTTTTGATTGAAAATATTTTCAAAGTTTCCGTGGTGGTGGATATACCCTTCGTCATCTTCCATATAGTCGGTGTAGATATGGGAAATATCAGGCTTATTTAAAACTATGGGTGCAAGCTTGTTTAAAGTTTCTTTGGGCAGCTTTACATCGTAACGGTTAACATCGGAGGTTTCTAAGATACCCTGTTTGTATCCGTAGCAGAAAAGCATATAAAGCTCATCTTCCCAGTTATCGTCCTCTTTTTTGTGGGGAAATTCATGCTGAAATTGATAAACCTGTCCCTGTAAATAGTTTTCCCACCACCATACCTCGTCATGCTGTTCCATAGGTTCTATTGAAACGGAACTGCTTTCCTCTGAAACTGATGGTGTTTCACTTTCCTTGGGGATATCTGCTGTTTCATTTTGGCAGGCGGTCAGTATAAGTGCGGCTGTCAGAAATCCTGCAATAAGCTTTAACTTTAGTTTCTTCATAAAAACACCCCTTTAATTGTCGATAACTATTACTCCCTGTTCGTATCCGTCTATCATTCCGCTGTAATTTATAACTATCTTTTCTCCGATGGCGTCTGCATGGAAAAAAGAAGCTTCCATGGTTATAATGGGCTTGCTGAAAGCGCCTGTTTCAAGGTCTACTTCCATCAGCTTATATTCATTTAAGCCGCTGGGAAGAATTTTTGTCTTTATCACATAGAGGCTGTCGGGGTCATCGAAAAGATTTACCGTCAGTTCCTTTGAGGTTATCTTTTTTCCTGTTGAGTAGTCATAAATTGCAAGTCCTGTGTCACTTTCTAAGAAGGGGGAGGGCTCGCCGATAAATTTACTGCCTATTCTGTGGGCGTAGTTTATATTGTCCTCGGAGTGGGGCAGTATAAAGGGACAGGAAGTTTCTGTCTTATTGTAGATATCAAAGCATTTGTAATCATCGTAAGAGAAATTGGGCCTGTCGGTGTAATAATAGAGCAGACCGTCCTCGATTTTGAAAGTTCCGCCGTAGATGTGGATATTATCCATGGGTACATCGCAAACCTTAAAAGATGTATTTGCGTCTATATCATCTAAGAAAATTCCGTCGGGTGTGCAGTAGCTTATAAACTGTAAAGCATCATCCCAGACATATTTTGTTCCCCAGAGAGAGCCGTAAATATCGTACTGTTCTTTAAAGTTATCTGTGAGAGACTTTGTCTCTTTTATCTCTCCCGATGCAGGGTCTATTTTTCTTATGGTCTTTGTGGTGGGAAGGATGATGTATCCGTTTTCAATTTTAGTTGAATTGGGGAGGATATGTTCGCCTCTTTCCAGCTTCACAAGGAAGCTGTCCCTGGGGCTCTCTATGGAATTGATGTCAAAAGCTGTAAACTCCACAAGTCCCAAATATGTATCATCAGGTGACATTTTGTATAAGGTGTTTCCCACTAAACCAACAGGAAAACCCTTTCCGTATCGGAAATTGAGGTCAGAGCTTCTTATGTGGTAATGTTCTCTGTCGCAGGTGTACTCTATGGGCTCTTTTTCCTCTTCGGTCCATTTCACAGCTTCAAGGGTGTAGGTGCCGAGACTGTTTTCCTTAAAGGTGAAATCTCCCTCTCTTTGTTTCATAGAAACTGTTACAACAGCTTTTCCGTCGTCGGTGTAGTTTACTTCCTTAACTTCGGAGCGAAGATTGCCGTATTCTTCGGGATTTTTCTCCCTTGTAAGGGACGATGTGTATACTGAGAAGGTGCCGTATTCATCTTCTAAGAAGCTTGTATCGAGGTAGCTTATATCCTCCTTGCCCAGAGCTTCCGGGGCGTTTTTCTCAAGGTCCTCTTTCTTCATAACTGCGTGGGGCTCCTTGTCCTCGGATATCTTGCAGTCATTGTTTTTTATAGCTGTTGCAGTGAGGAGGTTAAATTCCTGATAATATTTTGTGATCAGGTTTTCTGAGGGGTAGTCTGCACTTATGTGCATCATATTATCCGCTATGTAGTTATTCCACCACCACGCCTTGTCGTGAATGTCCTCAGTCTGGATTTGGGAGCTTTCCTGAGACCGGGAAGATTCTTCAGAATTGGGGGTGCTTACGTCAGGCATATCTTCGGCGCAGGCAGTAAGTAAAAATAAGCAGGCAGTAAATACTGTCGCAAATTTCATTTTATAATTCATTATAAGCCTCCTAAAAAAGCCTTTTATAATAAGTGTCTTAAAATGTCGATTTTCTTCTACTATTATACAGCTTTTTGCAAAATTTATAAAGGATTTAAAATTTGTTTCATGCCCTGTGCTGTGATATAATTTAAGCTGTAAAAGGAGGAAATAAAAATGACAGATACCGAAAAATTAGCAGAACTCATAAAGAACAGCCACAGGATAGTCTTTTTCGGAGGAGCAGGAGTTTCCACCGAAAGCAATATCCCCGATTTCAGAAGCGTGGACGGACTTTACAATCAGAAGTATAAATATCCCCCCGAGACAATACTTTCCCACAGCTTTTTTAAGAGAAATCCGGAGGAATTTTATAAGTTTTACAGAGATAAGATGCTTTTCCCCGATGCAGAACCCAATGCCGCACACAAATTTCTTGCGAAGCTGGAGGAAGAGGGAAAGCTGGCCGCTGTTGTCACACAGAATATCGACGGACTTCACCAGAAGGCAGGTAACAAAAAGGTCTATGAGCTTCACGGCTCCGTAATGAGAAACTACTGCATGAAGTGCGGAAAATTTTATTCTCTTGAGGATATGATGAAGTCAGAGGGCGTACCTCACTGCACCTGCGGCGGCATAATAAAGCCGGATGTGGTCCTCTATGAGGAAGCTCTGGACGAAAAGTGCATAATGGGAAGTGTTAGGGCTATAAGCGAGGCCGATCTTCTTATAGTGGGCGGAACATCTTTGAATGTTTACCCTGCGGCAGGCTTC
>SAMEA104404106__coassemble_923_pt1 | contig 25597 bp, 29 predicted proteins | sample SAMEA104404106__metabat2_low_PE_047 | metagenome-assembled genome bin SAMEA104404106 (sample SAMEA104404106) | Balaenoptera acutorostrata | reverse complement strand
CTCAAGCTCGATCTCCTTTGCGATTGTAACGCCGTCGTTTGTGATGAGGGGAGAGCCGAACTTCTTATCTAATACTACGTTTCTTCCCTTGGGTCCCAGTGTTATCTTAACTGTATCTGCTAACTTATCAATACCTGTCTGAAGAGCCTTTCTGGCTTCTTCGCCGTATGCGATTATCTTTGCCATATCTATCTCTGTCCTTTCAAAAATGCTTTAAGTAAATTTCAGTTATTCAACGATTGCAAGAACATCGTCCTGACGGAGAATTGTCATTTCAACGCCGTCGATCTTGACCTCTGTGCCTGCATACTTGCTGATGAGCACCTTGTCGCCTACATGAAGGTGCATCTTAACTTCCTTGCCGTCAACCATTCCGCCGGGGCCTACTGCTAAAACCTCTGCGATCTGGGGCTTCTCCTTTGCACTTCCTGCAAGGATGATACCGCTCTTAGTGGTCTCCTCAGCTTCTACCATCTTAATAACAACTCTGTCAGCTAATGGCTTTACGTTCATTTTGGTTCCTCCATTTATGATAATATATATTTTAAACTGATTTCTTTAGCACTCTTATCTCTCAAGTGCTAAATATATTATAAATCACTTTTCTTAAAAATCAAGTCTTTTTTTGAAAAAACGCCAAATTTAATAGTTTTTTAAAATTTCCAATACAAACTTAATTTATAGGGCAAAAATAGTGCGATTTCATGCCGTTTTATAAAGAAAAAAGCCGTTTTAAGAGAGCTTAATGCCCCACTTAAAACGGCCCTTTATTATTATATTTACTTACCTAAAACCAGTGAAAGAGCATTTGCAGAAAGAAGCTTTACAGTTTCCATCTTTATATCGGATATCTCCTCATCTGTGAGTGATGCGATATCCTTGGCTTCGGGAACTACTATTTCAGCTGCAAGGGGAGAAACCTGATACTTTGCATCCAGTTTTACCATGGGGACCATCTTTCCTTCCTTATTTAAAAGGAGAATGTAGGTCTCGGGAGAGTTGATCATGACCTTTTCTCCGCCCTCGGCATTTTCGTAGGAAGCTCTGCCGGCACTCTGCACCTCGCAGCCCTTTACAGTGCCGTCTGTCTGCTTTAAGTATTTAAGGGAAACAAGGCGGTCTGCCTCTTCCCCAGATGGGAATATCTTATGTATTTCCACGGCATTTTTATCAAGTGCAGAAGCTATATAGCCTGTTACAGTGAGGTCATAGCCGTTTTCATCAGAAGTTCTGACAGAGGAGATGCTCACGCTGCTTTCGCCGCCGAAATCTATTTCAGCGAACACCTCAAGTCCGTTTGCAACAGACATTCCGGCTGTGAACTTGGCGGTATTTACCTTGTCGCTTCTGCCCTTGAGGGAAAATTCCACGTCGCAGGAAAGTATGGAGTCATTTAAGCTGTCGTCCTCTTTAAAGGAGACATTTCCCTTTACGTTCTTTATTTTCACAGAATCTGCATCAATGGGGAAAGCTTCGGAAGAGTCAAGCTTCTCGCCGATAAGATTCTTTACGAAGCTGAGGGCCTTGGAAAGTCTGTCCTCCGCTATTGTGAAGGAAACTGTGCCGTTTTCATTTTCCTCGTACTGTGCAAACTTCAAGCTTGTGAGGAAATAAGAGGACGCATTTCTGCCCATGGTGTCGGCATTCTTAAGATTCATAAGGTAGACGTTTCTGAGAAATTCCTTTACTGCGGCACTTTCGGGCTCTAAGCTGTAATTTTCCTGCCATGCACCGGGCATAGAGAGGATGAGCTTGCCGTCATTTAAGAAAATCTCACCGGAAGCCAGTTCCCTGCCCTTTAAATTGAAGGAAAGGGCTGTCTTATATGTACTTCCTGCTTTTTCTGTTTCTGCCTCAAGGGCAACCTTGGGAACTATGAGGTTGAGAAGCTTATTTCCTGTCTCCCCTGCCTGCACTATCTGTGCATTTAATACGGTAGCTGAATCGGAAGAGGAAAGCTCTCTCAGCTTCTTTTCCTCGGGATGGGCATTATAAAATTCATCTGTTATTGCATTTTGTGCAAGGAAAGCTTCCTTAAAAGCCTTTTCCGCACGGCTTTCATGCTTGCCGCCTGTCATATTAACAACTACTACAACAAGCACCAGAAGCACCAGCGCCGCAATACCTATCTTTGCAACTGTGCTCATTTCTTTTTTGTTCTGATTATCCATATTTCCTCCTTGTTTTAAAAAAAGGGGAAGGTTTTATTCCCTTCCCCCGTATTTGCCTGTTTTTCTTTAGAATTCGTGAGCTTCCTCTTCGCCTCTTAAGATTCTGAGTGCGCCCATAGCAAGGGCCTCGATCTCATTTTCGCCCTCGTAAATGCAAACGGGAGCTATAAAGGAAACGTGGTCCCTGATGATATCTGTGAAACGCTTGGAGCAGGCGATAGCACCTGTCAGGATGATAGCTTCAACATCGCCCTTTACAGAAGCTGAAACACTTCCGATGCATCTGGAAACCTGAAGGAGCATAGCATCGCATACAAGTTTTGCCTTTTCGTCGCCGTTTTCGTACATTTCCTCAACGACCTTCATATCGCTGGTGCCTAAGTAAGCCTTGACACCGCCCATGCCTCTTACCTTCTTGTTCATCTGTACTCTGGAATACTTTCCGTCGTAGCAGAGGCTGATAACAGGAAGAAGGGGAACAAGTCCGGATCTCTCGGGGCTCATGGGGCCGTCGTCGTCTCCTGCAACTTCTACGATATTGCCGCCGCAGTGTGCAGAAACTGAGATACCGCTGCCTAAATTTGCAACGATAACTCTCACATCATCATAGGTCTTGTTGTGGTCGTGAGCGTAGCTGATAGCCGCCGCTCTGGAATTTAATACATGGCAGAAGGGCTCTCTCTTAACCTCGGGAATACCTAATACCATAGCTTCGGGGGGAAGTGTGCAGGCTGAAACTGCATCGTATATGTAAGCGGGTATTCCTAAATCGTCACCTATATCCTTGGCGATCATGCAGCCCAAATTTGAAACGTGGGGTGCAGAGGGAAGGTTTATGAAATAGTCTACCATTTTGTCATTTACCTTGTATCCGCCTATCTTTACAGGGGGAAGCATTCCGCCTCTGCCCACAACGCAGGAGAGAAGCTTTACGTCAAAGTTCTTCTTTTCCAGTGCGTCCATTACAAGCATCTTTCTGAAGGTGTGCTGCTCGTAATATTCCTCGAAGAAGTCAAGCTCCTCCTTGGGGTGATTGATGCTCTCTTTAAAAAGAATTTCCTCATTCTTATAGACAGCTAACTTTGTAGCTTTGGAACCGGGGTTAACAACTAAGATATAATAATCCATATTTTACTTCCTTTCCGTGACTATATATTGGAAATTTTAAATTTCTATAACTAAATTCCTAACAAACCGAAAAGTCCGTAGGAACCTATACCCATTATGATGCCTGCTGCACAAACTCCCAGCGCTATGGGCCAGAAAGCCTTTCTTAAGGGGAGATTTAAAAGTGTGGAGATGAGACAGCCGGTCCATGCCCCTGTGCCGGGTGCAGGGATGGCTACGAAGAGAAAAAGTGCGACCATTATGGTCTTTGTGATCCTGCTTATCTTGCCCTTGCCCATGTCGATGATCTTTTGGAAGATGAAGCCCACCTTAGGTAAGGAGGCTCCCCATCTTAATACCTTGCCTGCAAAGGGAATGAGTATGGGCACGGGGACTAAATTTCCCAAAACTGATACAGCATAGACAAGCCAGAAGGGATAACCCCACGCTATGCCTATGGGGACAGCTCCTCTTAATTCGATAACAGGTACCATTGAGAGAAGAAAAAGAAAAAGTAAATTCAAATGTTTTTCCTCCGAAAAATTACTTGGCTCTTCCCCTTCTCAGTATCTTGGGAAGAACAACGGATAAAAAGCTCTTTATAAGGTTTATGATGGACTTGATATTTACAAGGCACATCACAAGGAAGATGAAGAACTGCATTATTATGGGGTACTTCCATCTGCATGTAAAGAGGCTGTATGTCTGATAGGCTAATACAGCTACACAAAGTGCCATCTGGGGTATTCTCAAATTGATATTTACCAGTCGCCTTACATCCCAGCCCCTTATCAAGAAGGCTAAGATATAGGAAAATACTGTTGCGGCGGCAGCTCCTATTGCGCCTATCTTAGGAACAAAGAGGAGGTTTAAGCACATATTGCAAAGAGCTCCTGCGCCTATTGCCAGAACTATGGTCTTGTTCTTTTTTGAGACCATGTAGAAAGAGCCTAAGAATGTGACGAGAGTTGAGAAAACCTCTGCGACCGCTAAGAAGGGAACGAATGTCCATGATTCGTAGAAGCTCTTGGAAAGCCATACCGAAATTATGGGGCGTGAAACCATTATAAGTCCCGAGCAGGCGAGAAAGAGAAGTGTTATATAGTATTCATAAACCTCGTTATAAAATTTCTCTGTCTTTTCGCCCTTGCCGGATTCATCCATGGCGGATATCTGCCACGCCTGATAGAATACGGCGGAAACTATGGTGAGAAGTCCCGGCAGCTTGTGGGCGGCGGAGTAGATGCCGTTTGCGCCCTCTCCGCAGAAGTAGGTAACTACAAATCTGTCGGAAGCTGTGGTTATCCACCAGAACATTGTGGTGGGGATTATGGGGACAGAATATTTTATCATCTGACGCCTTAAATCTTTATTCAAAGCGGAGAACTTAAAATATCTCCAGAGCTTTGCAGAAAATATGAGGAAGATGACAGAAAGCACATTGGAAGAAACGATGGAGAGGATAAAGCCTGTGCTTCCCCACTTAAATACCACTAAGTAAAGGATATTAAAGAGGATGGTTGTCATGGTGGCCAAAAATCCGTCCAGAGCAAACAGCCTTATCATCTGGCAGGAGCGCACAAACTGGGCGCACACCAGCTTTATTCCGGCCGCCGCTACATAGAGAAATATAAGGAGAGTGTATTTGCTTATAAGCTCTATTTTGAGAAGCAGAGGCGATAAAACTGCAAAAACTGCAATTCCTATAAGCGTCGTCTGTATGCCTACTGTAAAGACTTCTTCTTTTTTATAGGAATTATCCATGGCGAAGCGGATGATAGCCTCGTTGATGGAGAGTATTACAAAAGGTGTGAGAAGGTTTGCTGTTGTGGAAACTAAGTCTGCCGCACCGAACTGTGCATCTGTTAAAACTCTTGTATAAAGGGGCATCAAAAGCAATACCATGGCCTTCGATGCAAATGAACCTATGGCAAATATAACTGTATTTCCCATAAGCTTTCCAAACTTTCCTGCCAAAAAACACGCCTCCGTAAAATAAAAAGAAATCTTCATTTTATTATCTCATTTTGCCAAATACTTTGCAAGATGAAAGATATGTATATTCATATCCTTATTCCACCTTGTCTTTGTGGATTACATATAAAAAAAGAACGGCATAAACCGTCCTTTTGAAATTTCTTTAAACTTGAGCTCTTCACCTGAGAGCTTTTAGAGCATTCATGTTCCGCAGGAAGCCAAGGAAAGCACCATGAGAACGCTCACGGATAAAAGAGCTGTGACGACGATATTTCTTATAATGTTTTTCATATTTTCCCCCCCTGTTTTTTCTTTATTATATACGAAAAATTATTTTTTGGAAGTGACATTCTCACACGGGGAGATAAAATCTTCTTGAATTTTTTTATGTAAGGTGTTAATATCTAAAGCGACAAGGGGTGCCGCAGTAAAGGTGCGGCTGAGACAGCATTCCACAAAATGCTAAACCCTTAGAACCTGATTCGGGTAATACCGGCGTAGGGATGTCCTCATTTAGACTTCTTAAGCCAAGGTAGAATTACCTGCGGCTTATTTTTTTGCCGCAGAACAGGACAAAAGAAAGGAAGTTTTTAAAAAATGAACACAAAGACAAAAACAAGCTGCCTTACCCAGTGCGCTATCATGATAGCTTTAGCTGTGGTACTTTCCAAGATCGAGATCCCCCTGTGGGCTCAGGGCGGAAGCGTAACATTAGCATCCATGGCCCCCATCGTTCTTCTCTCCTACCGCTTAGGCGTTAAGTGGGGATTTGCAGGAGCCTTCGCATTCTCTCTCATTCAGATGATGTTAGGCTTCTCCAATGTTATGTACTGCCCCACATTAGGCACTCAGGTGCTCTGCATCCTCTTAGACTATGTTATCGCTTACTCCTGCTTAGGTTTAGCTTCCCTCTTCGGAAAGGCTATGAAGTCTAAGAAGGGCAAGATCATCTTAGGAACAGCTTTAGTTTGCTTCATCAGATTTATCTGCCACTACATCAGCGGTATCGTTCTCTGGGGCTCTTACGCACCCGAAGGAACACCCGTTTGGATTTACAGCTTAACATACAACGGCGGCTATATGCTTCCCGAAGCTATCATCACAGTAGTTGTTGTGTTAGCTCTTTCCAAGTTCATTCCCGACAACAACTAAATTTGCATATTATGTGGAGAGGCATTGTCCTCTCCATTTTTTTATTTTGGGCGTGATCTTATGATAACTGTGAAAGTGGGAGGTTCATCACTTAGGACAAAAACCGACTTTTTAAATGTGAGAGATATTATAAAATCAGATGAAAGAAGAAAGGCAGTTGTAGTTTCCTCACCGGGCAGAAGGTTTGAAAATGACGAGAAAGTCACCGACCTTCTCATTTCAGCCTGCGAGGGAGAGTTTTCAACCGAAATTGAGAAAGCGGTTGAAAGATTCCGTCTTATCTTTGAAGGTCTTTCCTGTGAAAAAAACGCCGAAAAAGAGCTTCTCCTTTTAAAGTCCGCAAACGAAAAGGGCCTGTACCGTGACTTTATACTCTCAAGGGGAGAATACATATCCGCACTTATAATGGCCCACCTTTTAGATTTTAAGCTAATAGATGCAAAGGATGTTATTTTCTTTAAAAGAAACGGAAAGGTGGACGAGGAAAGGAGCAGAGAAGCGCTCAGGACCTTTTTCTCACTTTATAAAAGGATAGTTATTCCCGGCTTTTACGGGCAAAATTTCGACGGCAGAATAAAGACCTTTCCCAGAGGGGGCAGCGATATAACAGGCTCTCTTGTTTCTTCATTTTTAAATGCGGAAAAGTATGAAAACATGACCGACACCGAAGGGCTTTTTAAATATCCGCCTAAATTCTTTTCTCTCTCTCCTGCAACTAAGGTTTTAAGCCTTTATGACCTTAAGCTTCTTGCACATTTCGGGGCGTCGGTTTTTAATGAGGGAGCTGTTAAGCCGCTTATTAAATATAATGTACCCTTGGAAATTAAAAACACCTTCTCTTTAAAAAGCGGGACCTTCGCCTTTAAGGAAGTTTTCCTTCCCGAAGCTGTAACAGGCGTGGGCTTTTTGGAAAAAGAGCATCACAGCTTAATACTTATAACGGGTAAAGCTATGGCTGAAGGCTCAAACGAAGCTTTTATACTCAACTCCCTTTCTTCAGAAGCTGTGGAGATATCCGCACTTTTTGCAAACAGGAAAACCCCTTCTTTGATAATAAAAGTCCCCAACGCTTATTTTAAAAAGGCTCTCTGCATAGTTTATAAAATAACAGCTCTATTTTAGGAGGTCATTTTATGAAGGAATGCAGAATAGTTATTTTAGGTGCTTCGGGCTTAGTGGGAAGGGAGCTTCTTTACATTTTGGAGAGGGAAAGCTTCCCCGCAGCTTCCGTAAAGCTATTAGGAAAAAGTCACGCAGGCGAAAGGGTAAAATTTAAAGGTGAAGAGCTTATCATAGAAAAGGTAAGTGCAGACAGCTTTTTAAATTCGGATATCATCTTCGGCTGTTTAGGTAAAGACGAGACAGAAAAATATCTTCCTCAGATAATAGATTCGGGGGCTTATTTTATAGATAATTCCTCACTTTTAAGGCTAAATGAAAATGTACCCTTAGTTATCCCCGAGATAAATTCCGACAGGATAAATAAGGGAACTCGCCTCATAGCCAATCCCAACTGCTCCACCATAATAGTATCCCTTGCACTTTTCCCCATTGTAAAGAAATACAGGTTGAAAAGGATGGAGGTCACAAGCTTTCAGGCGGTGAGCGGCGCAGGAAAAGGGGCCCTCGAAGAATATATGGAGGAGATAAAATACTATCCGCCCTGCTTTGACGAGAAACCTAAATTTTTTCAGGAAACCATACTTGGAAACGTGATACCTCAAATAGGAAAGGCAACAGAAAACCTCTACACCGACGAGGAAATGAAGATGACAAACGAAATGCGAAAGATCTTCGGCTTCCCTAAATTGAAGGTATCCTGCACAGCTGTGAGGGTGCCCGTTGCAAGGTGTCATTCCTTCTCGGTGACAGCCACCTTTTACGAGGAGATACCTCTGGGCAAAATAAGCGCCCTCTGGGGAGAAGCTCCCTTCATAAGAGAATACACAGGCTCCTACTTCCCCTCACCTTTAAAGGCAGAGCGAAGCTTAAAGGTGTCTGTGGGAAGATTGAGACGCAACCTCAATGATAAAAATGCCTTTAGCTTTTTCATATCGGGAGATCAGCTCTTGAGAGGCGCCGCCGGAAACTCCTTCCTCACGGCAAAGTACATAGCAGAAAGGCTGCTTTGATCATTGATGTTTCAAATATCACACAAATAAACAGTCAAAAATTTAAACAATACTTAAAATATGCATAGTTGCTATTGTAAAGAACTGCAGATTTGTGATATTCTGATAAATAGAAATAGTATGTACTTTTTTCTGTAAATAAGTTTTAAGCTTGTTTTTTATGCAGGAAAGCTGATAATTTGCTGCAAAGCGGCAGAAAATTTTCATCTTAGGGTTTTCAAAATGACTCTTAACCTATATAATGGATTGAGCTTAAAACAAAGTGAGGAATTCACAAATGGAAGAACTTGAAAACATAAGACAGGACGTGCTCAGGTGCGGCGCCTGTCAGCTCTGCCAAAGCCGTCACAACGCAGTTTTCGGCGAAGGCAACCCCCACGCAAGGGTGATGCTCATAGGTGAGGCCCCCGGTGAGCAGGAGGACCTGGCAGGAAGGCCCTTTGTAGGAAGAAGCGGTCAGCTTTTAAGAAAGATGCTTGCCGACAACGGCTTTGATCTGGAGAGAGATGTATACATCACAAACATCCTCAAATGCCGTCCGCCGCAAAACCGTGACCCGCTGCCTGAGGAACAGGACCTTTGCAAGAACTTTTTAAAAAGGCAGATACGCTCCGTCCACCCGAAGCTTTTAGTCTGTGTGGGAAGGATAGCGGCCTGTAAGATAATCGACAAGAATTTCAGAATAATGCGCCAGCACGGTGAGCTTTTCAAGGTGGGGGATTACCTCGCCACAGCCACACTTCATCCGGCGGTCATTTTGAGAAATAAAAACAACCTGCCCATAGCTATGGATGACTGGGCAAAAATAAAACAGCTGTCTGAAGAATTATAAATTTGAGGCAATAAAACACTGTTATTCCGACACTTATAATTTGTGATTTTAATTTTTTAATTGTCAGAACAACAAAATTCAGGAGGTAGATAAAAAATGGGCGTTTCAATTGGAATGGGCATGGGCCCCGGTATGGGTATGGGCAGCGGTATGATGATGGAGGAAGAAGGCTTCTTCATGTCATTTATCCACTCACTTCCCATGTGGGCACAGGGACTTTTATTAGCTGTCACCGTAATTATTTTAGCGTGGATAGCAGGTATCATCATCGGAAAGCTTTATGCTTCCGTCAAGTACCCCGACCCCGAAAAGCCTGCCCTCATAAACCCCCTCTTAAAAATAGGCCTCGGTGCAGCTATCATAGCCTGCGGCTTCTGGATCTATTCATCCTTCACTAAGCCCTCTGAGCCCGTTATCCCCGAAATGGATAATGAAGGCATGGAGGAAATGATGCCCGAAGGTGAAGAGCCCGGAGACCTTGTCCCCGACAATGCCGTAATGCCCGATATGCCTGCCGAAACAGCAGATGCAGAAGCTGTTGCCGTAGGTTAATGAGCAAAAACACCAAAGCTTTTATTTTGGTCGTCTGCCTCTTTACCCTCTGCCTTACATTTATAATGCTGAAACCTTCGGAAAAAGGACAAAAAGCCGAAGTTTCAATAGACGGTCAGACTGTAATGTTTGTAGACCTTCACGAGGAGGATAAGATAATTAGTCTCCTTCCCTTCGGAAGAAACATCAGCCTGCAATTGCAAAACGGAAAAATAAGATTCCTTTCCTCAGACTGTCCCAACCAAACCTGTGTGAACACAGGATTTATAGACAGGATCGGCGAAACTGCCGTCTGTCTTCCCAATAAAACCGCAGTAACGGTTTTAGGAAAGTGAGCGTGAGCGATATGACAGAACCATCCGCTCCAATAGGCGTTTTAGATTCCGGTATCGGCGGCTTCTCCGTAATGGCTAAATTACAGGAGCTTCTGCCAAATGAAGATATAGTTTATTTCGGCGACAATGCGCACTGTCCCTACGGCTCCAGAACCGGTGAGGACGTTACGAATCTTACGCAGAAAATAGTGGATTTCCTTATCGAAAAAGGCGTAAAGGCCATTGTGATAGCCTGCAACACAATTTCCACACAGGCTAAAAACTTGGATAACCACGGAATACCCATTATAGAAATAATCGGCCCTGTTTGCCGAAGCTTTTCCATAGCGACACCGAGAAGCGTAGGAATTGTGGCTACACCTCTGACCACAAGATCAAAGGTGTATGAGATGAAATTACAGGAAGAAAACCCTTCCATTACGCCAATAGGAGTTGCGGCACCTCATCTTGCCGCTCTTATCGAAGAAGGCGATTTTGAGACTACCGAGATAGATGATGAGCTGAAAGAAGCCATGCAGCCGCTTTTAGAAAACGATGTGAAATACGTTATCTGGGGCTGCACACACTATCCTCTGGTTGCCAAGAAATTCAGATACCTCTTCCCCGGAATTACCTTTTACGATCCGGCGGTATTCCAGGCGGAGGAGCTGACAAACGTCCTGACCAGTTACCGTATGCCCAACTTACAGGAGAAGCACGGAAGCTTCACACTTTACACTTCCGGTCCTGCACAGTCGGCAACAGCGGCGATTGAAAGGCTTAAACTCCCCAACCCCGATAAAATAGTAGAGAACGTGCTTCTCTAAAAATAAAAAGCAGAAGCCATAATATTCCTTCTTTCAGGTCTATTATGGCTTTAATTTTGCAGAAAGAGGATTTTTATGAAAAAAGCTCTCCTTTTTATTCTGGCCTTAGGTCTTTTGCTGACTTCCTGCGGGGAAGCTGCTCCCGGAGAACCTTTGGGCGAGGAAGTTATAACCGAACCCGAAGTACTCCAAAAGTTCTGGGAGGATTATCTTGATGATGCCCCCTTCACACTTACCTCTTCCTTCACCTCATGGCACAGCCCCGAGGAGATAGAGCCCCTTTCCCTCTGCAACTATCTTTTCCTTAAGATGCAGAGAAATGACGATCTGGAAGGCACAAACATTCAGGACGTCATAGACGGAAAGTCACCGGAACTTATAATAAAGGCCGACAAGCTCCTTTCCTACCACGAAAGGTATTTTGCAGAAATGTACGATTACAGAAAGGTAGAATCCTCCGGCTGCTTTTACGATCCCAATACCGACTCCGTTGTAATGTCAGTGGGCTATCTTATTGCACAGCTCCCTGAGGTAAATTACGATCAGTTCGAGGAGTACCCCCACTTTGCACTGGAGAGCCTCACACTTGACCACTCCGAGGGCACAGCCACCGCAAAGGTAGGTATTGCAGATTACCGACTCCCCTCACCCGACCCCGAAAATAAGATCTACGACCTTTTAAAATTTGAGATGGCAGAGGACGGCTCTTTCCGCCTCATATCCTCAAATATAGACTTTACACCCATGAAGGGCAGTTATATGAAGGGCGAAAGTCAGAAGCTTCCCTACATAGACTCCCTGGGAAGCTTCACAACGACAGGTCCCGCAGGGGATATCCTCCCCTTATTTGCCTACGATGCAAAGGGGCTTAAATTTTCCTCTGTAAACATAAAGACAGGCGAATTTAAGGATATAGATATCATCCCACTTATTTCCGACCACTCGGAAAGCAGCGTCATCCTGAGAAACGGACACATCATGCTCATAGAGACAAGCTACAACCTTCTCCCCGACGGAAACATAGATACCAAGGAGCCCGATGTTGTGCTCAGTGAGCTTTACCTTACCGGAAGCGAAAGACGCATGATTGAGCTTCCCGAAAACTGCGCCTACATCTCCGATATCTCCCCCGACCTCAACAAGATGCTCTACAAGGAAAAGATGGACGGGGACTTTATCGTCTACGATTTCACCACAAAAAGCTCCACACCCATAGTGGGCACAGCTCCTCAGATACCCGACATCAAGGACGAAAATGACATCTTCAACATAGAAGCCTTCGGCCACGGAAGATTCAGCTTTGACGGAAGCTCGGTAGTGCTCTTCAAATTCGGCTACGAATGGGGCGCAGGCTACGCAGTTTACGATATTGCCACAGGAGCTTTGATGGAGCATCAGGTAAAGACAGTCTGGGGCGGCTACCCCATAATGACGCCCTCGGGACTTTACATAGGCGGAATTGCCGACGAGGGAAACAGCAGCTACGCCCACGGCTTCTTAAAGTTTAATGAGGGCGAGATACAGAAGCTGCCCTCCACACCCTTCCCCGAAAACTTCCAGTATTCCTACGTTCCCAACGGTGAAAACAGATTCATAGTCATGCTCATGCCTGTAAATGAGGAAGAATACAGAAACGTGCCTGCATCAGGTTTAACCGAAATGGCGGCAGTTGTATTTGATTCCGAAACTCTGGAAACAAGGGACACCGGCGCAAGAATAAAAAGAGCTCCCTATTCCCAGTGCAGCATCTTCTTACTGGACGACGGAAGCATCTATATTTCTGACGGAAATGTCTCTCAGGAAAACGCATACCTCATAGAAAATCCCTTTTTAAAGTAAAGGCATAAAAAAAGACCTCTTAAGGAAATTTTCCCTAAGAGGTTTATTTTTTTATCTCTGATTCTGGTTTCTTGCCGAATCCTTTACAGCCTGTCTTGTCTCTCTCAAGTCCATAAGGAGCTTTGTCATGCTCTCTTCGCTTCTTCTTAAGACGTCGTCGGCAAATTCTGTGGAAGCTATACGCATTTCCTTGGATTTGCTCTGAGCCTGAAGGAGTATCTCATTGGCCTTTGCCTGAGCCTGCTTAACTATTGTCTCCTGAGAAATAAGCGCTCTGGCTCTATCCTCTGCCCTTCTTATGAGGGTATCTGCCTCTCTCTTTGCAGAGGAAAGGATCTCGGCTCTGTCGGCTACTATGTCACGAGCCTGCTTTATTTCTCCTGGAAGGCTCTGTCTCACGTCATTTAAAAGCTCTCTTATCTTATCGTCGTCTACGATACTTCTTCCGCCGGAAAGGGGAAGGCTGAGGCTCTTATCCAAAAGGTCGTCTACCATGTCAAGGATCTCTTCAATGTTCATGTTATTACCTCCTATTCCCTCTTAAATCTCTCTCTTATCATAGGATGAAGCTTCTTTGGCACAAGTCCCGAAAGGTCACCGCCGAAGGATGCTATCTGGCGCACAACGCTGGAGGAAAGGTACATATTATACATACTTGTATTAAAGAAGATGGTCTCGATGGAGTCGCAGAGCTTCTTATTTGTGAGAGCCATCTGGAACTCGTACTCAAAGTCGGATGTACCTCTTAAGCCCTTTACTATTGCACAGGCACCTACGCCTCTTGCATAGTCCACAAGAAGTCCGTCGTAGCAGTCTGCAACAACTGTGGGCATATCCTCGGTAGCAATATTTATCATTTCAATTCTTTCCTTCACGGTGAAGGCAGGTCTCTTAGCCGGGTTTATAACAACGAGAACAATGACCCTGTCGAAAATCTTTGCGGCCTTCTTGATGATATCAAGGTGACCGTAGGTGATGGGGTCAAAGCTTCCCGGGCAAACGCAAATCTTCATTCTTAAATATCCCTTCTGCGGTAGGCAGAGATCTTTGCCTTACCGTACTTGTATTCCTTTTTCTTTATGAACTTTCCTGCCTCGTCGGGTGTTTCCTCTCTCTTTTCTGTTTCGCAGAGGATAACGCCGCCGTCGGACATCTTCTCGGCTATAAGGGGAAGAATTTCCTCTATAAGCTCGGAATTATAGGGCGGGTCCATAAATACTATGTCAAACTTTGCTGTTGTTGTCTTTACGAAGGTCCTCACATCTCCGGAAATGATCTCGCCCACTTCCTGAAGGCCTAAGGACTTGACATTTTCTCTGATGCAGGAAATTGCCTCGGAGGAGCTTTCTACAAAGTAAGCTCTTCTTGCACCTCTGGAAAGTGCCTCAATGCCCATCTGTCCGCTTCCTGCAAAAAGATCGCAGAAGCAGGAGCCCTCTATTTCAAACTGGATAGCGGAAAATACAGCTTCCTTGGTCATTTCGCTGGTAGGGCGTGTATTTAATCCGTAAGGAGCTTCCAGTTTTCTGCCTTTTTTATCTCCTGTAATTACTCTCATCTTATCTTTTCCTTTTCTTAATAAACCAATATATAGTTGCGGATATTCCGCCTGTCAACTTAATTTCTTGTATTCTATCTTATAATTATCTCTTTTTTAGTTGTCTTTGTCAACTGATTTTTCCTGTGCGTACAGCTTCAAAAAGACTTTCTGCCGCCCTTTTGTCCATGCCGGGAACTTTTTCCAGTTCTTCCTGAGAAGCTTCAAAAATAGCTTTCTTGGTCCTGAAGTATAAAAACAGATTTGCCGCCCTCTTTTCCCCTATATAGGGAACATTTGTAAGCTCACTCTGAAAGGCGGTTTTTGTATGGCTTTTTCTTGCAAAGCCGATAGTATATCTGTGGACCTCATCCTGCACGGCGGTTATGAAGGAAAAAACATTTTTTACAGGGCTTATGGCTATTTCTCCCTCTAAGGATTCTATGGCCCTTGTGCGGTGCTTTGAGTCCTTTACCATGCCGAAGGTGGGGATATTTAAGCCTAAGGAATCAAGCACCTCCTGCGCCGCATGAAGGTGACCCTTTCCTCCGTCTATCAGAAGAAGGTCGGGCAGAGTTTTAAAGCCCCTGTCCTCTTCGTTTTCGTCTAAGTAGTGAAAAAATCTTCGCTTAAGAACTTCCTTCATGGATGTGTAGTCATCCGGCTGATTTAAGTCCTTTATGGAGAACTTTTTGTAGTTTGCCTTTAGCGGCTTGGTAGCAGAAAATACCACCATTCCGCCCACTATGGTATCGGAGCCTATATTGGAAATATCGTAGGCCTCGATGTAATTGGGTGTCTTGGGAAGCTTCAAAAGCGTCTTGATGTCGTTTAAAAGTGTGACCTCTCTGTCGGTCCTTCCCTGACCGGCGGAAAGTCTCTGGGAAGCGTTGAGCTTGGCATTTTCCAAAAGGCGCACGTTGTCGCCTCTCTGTGGCACAAGAAGGCTCACCTTTCTTCCGGATTTTTCAGTGAGAAGCCTTTCAAGAAGCTCCTTATCCTCAATTTCTTCATCTATAACTATGAGAGGGGGTATTTCCTCCCCTCCCATAATATAGTAGCTCTTTAAAAATTCGTCTCTTATTTCCGCCATACTGCCCGAGTCGTTCCAGAAAAACTCACGCTTATCCACGAGAGTTTCGTCCCTGAACTTCATAACGGCGGCGGATACCTTCCTGTCCACCTCTATAAAGGCGATGACGTCCTGATTCTTTGCCCCGGCGAAAACTACCCTCTGCTTCATAAAAAACTTGTCTATGGCCTTTATACGGTCACGAAGGCGGGCCGCCTTTTCAAATTCCAGATTGTCCGAAGCTTCGTACATATCCTTTTCCAGAGTTTTTCTGGCGTTTTCAGTTTTGCCCGAGAGCATTTCCTCAGCTCTCTTTATATAGCCGGCGTATTCTTCCTCGCTTATATTTCCACGACAGACGCCCATGCACTGCTTTATCTGATAATTGAGGCAGGGGCGCTCCTTTCTGAAATCGTCGGGGAATTTCCTGTGGCAGGTGGGAAGCCCCAGGGTTTTATTTACGCTGTCGGCCATTTCGGCAACCACTGAATAGGACATGAAGGGACCGAAGTATTTGCATCCGTCCTCTTCCTTTTTTCTCACGGGGTAGATCTTCGGAAATTCCCCTATCTCCATCTTGAGGTAGGAGTAGCCCTTGTCATCCTTTAGAAGGATGTTGTATCTGGGCATATGGAGCTTTATAAGATGGCATTCCAAAACAAGGGCCTCAAATTCCGACTCTGTGACCATTATGTCGAAGTCATAGACCTGCATCACCATGGCGTAGACCTTTGGCGTGTGCTTATCCAAGGAGCGGAAATAGCTTGAGACTCTGTTCTTTAAGTTTTTAGCCTTGCCCACATAAATTATGGTTTTGCTCTTATTTCTCATAAGGTAAACTCCGCTTTCATGTGTGAGGGCGAGGGATTTTTCTCTTAAATAGGGAATGCGATCATTCATTAAAAATTATTCTCCGTAACCGTAATATTTTGCAAGACCGCCCTGAGAGGTTTCTCTGTAAGCGGGGTGCATCTGCATACCTGTCTCGTACATAGTCTTTACAACTGTGTCAAAGGATACCTTCTGCATATCAGCCAAGAAGTTGGAGAGGTTTAAAGAGTTGATGCTTCTCATAGCCGCAACTGCGTTTCTCTCGATGCAGGGTATCTGCACAAGTCCTAAAACAGGGTCACAGGTAAGACCTAAGTGGTGCTCCATGGAAACCTCGGCCGCATATTCTATCTGGTTGAGTCCAAGCTCGAATAACTCTGCCAAAGCTCCGGCAGACATACAGCAGGCTGTGCCCACCTCTGCCTGACATCCGCAGGCTGCGCCGGAAATGGATGCGTTTGTCTTGATGAGGTTGCCGATGATGCCGCCTGTTGCCAGAGCGTGGATCATCTGTTCGTCGGTGAAGCCCTTCTTATCCTGCATATACTTGAGTGTGGCGGGAACTACACCGGATGCACCGCAGGTGGGAGCTGTTACCATGACGCCGCCGGAGGCATTTTCCTCGCAGACAGCGAAAGCATAGGCGCATACTATTCTGTTCTCTCTTGTTCTTTCGGATTCGTCGATATGTCTCTTGTTGTAGAGGATATTTGCCTTTCTGGGAGTGCCTAAACCGCCCTGAAGTATGCCTGTTGTGGAGATGCCTCTCTCGATGCACTCCTTCATAGTATTCCACACTTCAAAGAGGTAATCCCAGATCTCGGGGCCCTCACATTCCTCTACATACTGCCATATTCTCTTGTTGTTCTGGCGGCAGTATTCTCTTATAAGTGCAAAGCTCTCAAGCTCATACACATTCTGGGGCTGTTCGATGACCTGACCCTTCACTCTGATAGTTCCTCCGCCCACGGAGTAAACTCTCTCTCTTGCAACCTCCATGCCGTCACGATAGGCAATAAGCTCCATTGTGTTGGGGTGCTCTCCCTCGGGGAAGTAATCCTTGAAAACTACCTCGCAGGGGAAGGGCTCAAAGGCCTCAACTATGACAACATCTGTCATATGTCCCTTTCCTGTCATGGAAAGAGAACCGTAGAGCTCACATTTAAAGCTGTTGGCCTCAGGGTGCTTTGCCTTGAACTGACAGCTTGCTTTGTAGGGGCCCATAGTGTGGGAGCTGGATGGACCTCTGCCTATTTTGTAAAGTTCCTTTAAAGATTCCATAATGTTTCCTTTCGCCTTGAATAAAGCCGTTTTAGTGGGATTTTCTCAATATATTTTAGCACAAAAAATAGGAACAGAAAAGATGAAATCAATTCTGTTCCTTAAAAAGTCATTTTTTATTTACAAAATAAATTACTCGTTGAAACCTGTCTCAACTAACTGAACAAGAGAATCAACTGCGTTCTGCTCCTCTGCACCGTCAGCGATGATCCTGATTGTTGCTCCGCCTACGATACCTAAGGAAAGAACACCTAAAAGGCTCTTTGCGTTTACTCTTCTCTCATCCTTCTCAACCCAGATAGAGGACTTAAATTCATTAGCCTTCTGGATAAAGAAAGTTGCGGGACGGGCATGAAGACCGATCTGATTCTTAATTGTAACTTCTCTCATATACATAGCGATTTCTCCTGTCTATATAAATTAATGCCCATCACGGACACCCCTTAAATCAGCTGCGCTAGTTACTATGGAATATTATAATTAGAAAAACAGTAAAGGTCAATCTTTAAATAACCATTTGTGGCATTTTCACTAAAGTTCTACACTTTGGCGTTGAATTTATCAATTATTTGACACCTATTTGTTGAATATAACTATAACTTTTCCATAAAAATGACCAATTTATCTGCCGGATTTTTTCCATAGCCAGCCGACAGATTTCAGATCTTTTTTGTCGGGCACGATTTTCTCAAACATATCGGGCCGTCTTTCCTTTGTGATGATAAGGGCCTGATCACGCCTCCATCTGGCTATCTTCTCATGGTTGCCGGAAAGAAGTATCTCGGGGACCTCCATTCCCTCCCAGTTGGAGGGCTTTGAATACTGAGGATATTCCAAAAGACCGCCGTAGTGGCTCTCCTCCTCAAAGCATTCATCTGAGGAAAGTACGCCGGGGCAAAGTCTTGCAACTGCATCTGCTACCGCAACAGCCGCTATCTCTCCCCCTGTGAGAACATAGTCTCCTATGGATATCTCCTCATCCACATATTTATCCAGATATCTCTGGTCCACGCCTTCGTAATGTCCGCAGACAAAAAGAAGGTTTTCGTGCTGCTCTTTTAATTCTATTGCCACCTGCTGATTAAATACCCTTCCCTTTGGGGAAAAGTAGATAACGTGAGGCTTTTCGGGAAAAAGGCTTATGACGTGCTCTGTGCATCTTGCCAAAGGCTCACATCTTATGACCAAGCCCATGCCGCCGCCGTAGGAGGTATCGTCCACCCTTCTCCACTTGTTGTCGGAAAAGTCACGAAGCTGATGGCAGTTTATCTCGATCTTATTATCTTTTCTGGCTCTTCCTATTATGCTCTCACCTAAGAAGGCTTCCACCATCTCGGGAAAAAGTGTAATTATATCAATCCTCATCGTCAAAAAGCCCCTCTAAAGGTCTTATTTTCATAACTTCGTTTTCGACGTCTGTTTCGATGACCACCTGAGGAATTGCAGGAATGAGTCTTTCCCTGCCGTCGGGGAACTTGATGTGGTAAACATCGTTAGCTCCTGTGGGGGATACATCCACCAAAGTGCCGTATTCCTCGTTTGTATCTATATCAACGACCTTGAGTCCTATAATATCAGCAATAAAATATTCATTGTCGCCTAAGGGCATATCGTCTCTGTGGATATAAACTACCTTTCCTCTCAAAGCCTGAGCTTCGTCGGGGGTGTTCACGCCCTCCAGCTTCACAATGAGCTGAGGCTCCTTGACTCTTATCTTCTCCACCTTGATCTCATCCTTGCCCTTGCCGAAATAAAGGGTCTTTACAGATAAAAGCTCATAAGGGTCATCGCACCAGTAATTTATTTTTACCTCCCCCTTGATTCCATGGGTGGTAACTATTTTTCCACATTCGAGAAATTCGTTTTTCAAATGGAAAACCTCCTGTAAATTGAAAAAAAGGGCGTCTGCGACACCCTTTGGCTCAGTTGTCCCTCCGCATTGACTTTGGAGGGGCAGATCTAAAATTAATCGATTTCTACTTGAACCTTTTCGCCGGACTTAACTGCTGCAGAGCGAACAATAGTTCTTATGGCCTTGGCGATTCTGCCCTGCTTGCCGATAACTCTGCCCATATCCTCGGGAGCAACGTGGAGGTGATAACAAACCACGCCTTCCTCGTTGGGCTCATCAACTGTTACATTGACATTGTCCTTCTGCTCCACAAGGCCCTTTGCGATTTCACAAATAAGCTCTTGCATAAATTATTCCCTTTCCGATTAGAGAACGTTGTTCTTCTTGAGGATAGCTCTTACTGTGTCTGTGGGCTGAGCGCCGTTAGCGATCCACTTCTTAGCCTTCTCAACATCGATGTTAACAACTGTGGGTTCCTTTGTAGGATCGTAGTTACCTAATTCCTCGATGAATCTTCCGTCTCTGGGATATCTGGAGTCTGCTACTACGATTCTGTAGTAAGGAGCCTTCTTAGCACCCATTCTGCGAAGTCTTATTTTAACAGCCATTACTGTCACCTCCTGTGATTATTTTAAAAAATTATATTTTTACCTTTTTACGGGTTAAAAACCAAAATTACATTCCCATCTTGGATAAGAACTTCTTGCCCTTCATTCCGGAGAGCTGCTTCATCATCTTCTGCATCTGCTCAAACTGGCGAAGCACACGGTTTACATCCTGTACCTCGGTTCCGGAACCCTTGGCGATTCTTCTCTTTCTCTTGGGATCTATGATAGAGGGCTTTTCTCTCTCCTTAGGAGTCATGGAATTTATGATAGCTTCCATTCTCTTAAGTTCCTTTTCGCCTCGCTCGGCTTCTTCGTCCTTGACCTTGACACCGGGTATCATTCCCAGCACCTGACCTAAAGGACCCATGCCCTGTATCTGCTTCATCTGAACAAGAAGGTCCTGCAAAGTAAAGCTGTTCTTCTTGATCTTCTTTGCCATTTCGATGGCGTTCTTTTCGTCTACTGTTTCCTGAGCCTTCTCAACCAATGTGAGAACGTCGCCCATTCCGAGGATACGGGAAGCCATTCTGTCGGGGTAGAAGGGCTCTAACTGTGAGAGCTTTTCGCCTACGCCTATGAACTTGATGGGCTTTCCTGTTACGGCTCTTACGGAAAGTGCCGCACCGCCTCGGGTGTCACCGTCCAACTTGGTGAGCACAACGCCTGTGAGGTCAAGTCTTTCATCGAAGGTCTTAGCCACATTTACGGCGTCCTGACCTAACATGGAGTCGATAACCAAAAGGATCTCGTGAGGCTCAACCTCTGCCTTTATGTTATTAAGTTCTTCCATGAGGCCTTCATCTATGTGTAATCGTCCTGCGGTATCGAGGATCACGATGTCGTCACCGTAGTCACGAGCTCGCATGATGGACTTTCTTGCTATCTCAACGGGGTCGCCCTGTCCCATTTCAAAAACGGGAACGCCTACCTCTTCGCCTACTACCTGTAACTGCTTGATAGCGGCAGGTCTGTAAACGTCGCAGGCAACTAAGAGAGGTCTCTTGCCTAATTCCTTAAAGTACTTTGCTATCTTTGCGGCGTGAGTTGTTTTACCTGAACCCTGAAGGCCGCAGAGCATTATAATAGTGGGAAGCTTGGAGGAGAAACGGATCTTTTCGTTCTCGTTTCCCATAAGAGAGGTCATTTCGTCCTTTACGATCTTGATGACCTGCTGAGCGGGAGTAAGGCTTTCTAAAACTTCTGCGCCCATGCACTTTTCGGAGCACTTGGCGATAAAGTCCTTAGCGACCTTGAAGTTTACGTCCGCTTCCAGAAGAGCCAGACGAACTTCTCTCATTACTTCCTTGATATCGGATTCCTTGAGCTTGCCCTTTGATCTTAACTTTTTAAAAACTCCTGAGAGCTTTTCGGAAAGACCTTCAAAAGCCATCTTCTCACCCCTTCTTTACTGATCTTCTATCTTAAGGCAGAGCTTTTTGATCTCTGCACACTTGTCGTCGATTTCCTGGGAGTTATTGAGTCTGCCGTTTATATCCTTTATAGAAGCTGCACACTTTTCTATGGTGACAAGGTTTTCCTTGACACGGTTGAACTTATTTAAAAGACCCAGTCTTTCTTCAAAGTCCAGAAGCTGTGCCTCAGCCCTCTTAATGGAATCTCTCACACCCTGACGTGTGATGGCATCGAACTGGGCTATCTCGGCTAAAGAAAGGTCTTCATTATAATAGAGCTCAATAGCTTCCTGCTGCTTTTCTGTGAGAAGCTGACCGTAGAAGTCATAGAGCAGTGAAATTTTGAAATCCTTAGCCATGATGCACCCCTTTCCCATTTGACTTCCTGATTATATACTATGTTTTGCAAAGTGTCAAGCTTTTTCTCTTTACATCTACAACTTTTTTTACTTCTTCTTTTACACTCTTAACAGTGAATTTTCTTGACATAGGAGCCAAAATTATGTAAACTTATATAAGGTATATAAGTTTTAATCTATTTTGATTTGGAATTTCTTATATTTTATAATATTTTTTTGTATTTGATTATATATAAAAAGTGAATATCAAAGGGGATTAATTATAAAATACCTTCATTATTTTAGACGTTAGGATTTTAAAAGAAAGGAGGAAAATTTTATATGGAGTTACTTTATTGTTTTATTTCAATTGTTATCAGTGTTGCAATTGCCTTTCCCTTGGGCATTAATTATAGAAAGAAAAAAGCAGAACAGGAATTGGGAACAGCGGAAGACGAGGCTAAGAGAATCGTCGGCGAGGCTTTGAGAACAGCTGAAAGCAAGAAGAAAGAAGCTATTATTGAAGCCAAAGATGAAATTTTCAAACTTAAGACCGAAACAGACAGAGAACTTAAGGAAAGACGCAACGAGGTCACCCGCTTAGAAAGACGAGTTCAGCACAAGGAGGAGACCATCGACAAGAAGATGGATTCCTTAGATAAGAAAGAGGAGCTCGCCAATTCCAAGTTAAAGACAGCCGAGCAGAAATTGACTGAGGCTGAGATCGTAAAGAACAGCCAGTTCGAGATGCTGGAGAAGATCTCCGGCTTCACAATCGACCAGGCTAAGGAATACCTCTTAAACAGCTTAGACGGAGAGCTCACAAGAGAAAAAGCCCTTCGCATAACAGCTATGGAGACAAGACTTCGTGAGGAAGCAGATCAGAAGGCAAGAAATATTATTTCTTTAGCTATTCAGAGATGTGCAGTAGATCAGGTGGTTGAGACAACAGTTTCCGTAGTTCCCCTCCCCTCAGATGAAATGAAGGGAAGGATCATCGGCAGAGAAGGAAGAAACATCAGAGCCTTAGAAACTCTCACAGGTGTTGACCTTATCATCGACGATACACCCGAAGCTATCACACTTTCCTCTCATGACCCCGTAAGAAGAGAAGTTGCAAGGATCGCCCTTGAAAGACTTATCAACGACGGAAGAATCCATCCTGCAAGAATCGAAGAGATGGTTGAAAAGGCTCAGAGAGAAGTAGAAGCAAAGATCAAGTCCGACGGTGAAAGAGTTGTTCTCGAAACAGGTGTCGGCAACGTTCATCCCGAGCTTATCAAGCTCTTAGGAAGAATGAGATACAGAACCAGCTACGGTCAGAATGTTTTACAGCATTCAGCAGAGGTTTCCTACATCTGCGGTATGTTAGCCGCTGAGATAGGTGCCGATGTTACTTTAGCAAAGCGTGCAGGTCTTTTACACGATATCGGTAAGTCCATGACTCACGAGATCGAGGGAAGCCACGTTGAAATAGGCGTTGAGATCGCCAAGAAGTACAAGGAATCTCCCGACGTTATCCACGCTATCGAAGCTCACCACAACGATGTTGAGCCCAGAACAGTTATCGCCTGCATCGTACAGGCAGCAGATGCTATTTCCGCTGCTCGCCCCGGTGCAAGAAGAGAAAACCTCGAAAACTATGTCAAGAGACTTGAAAAGCTTGAAGAGATCGCTAATTCCTTTGACGGCGTAGAAAAGTGCTATGCAGTTCAGGCCGGCAGAGAGATAAGAGTAATGCTCAAGCCCGAAGTTATCAACGACGATCAGATGGTCATTGTTGCAAGAGACATCAAGAATCGCATCGAAAACGAGCTTGATTATCCCGGACAGATCAAGATCAACGTGGTAAGAGAGACAAGAGCTATCGAGTACGCAAAGTAATCAATAGAAAAATTTATCCCCGCTTTAGTAAGCGGGGATTTTTTTATGCTCTTTAAGTTTTTAAATTTGCTATTCAAAGAACTTTCCGAATTCCTCAAGGCAGGTTTTATCTGCACAGTAGGCCTTGCCGTTATAGTAAAGGTAAGGAAGTGTTATGGTGACCTCCTCCTCCCCCTGCAATTTTAAGGTGAGGGCGCTGCTTCCGGGTGCAGAGGCATCCTTTTCCTCAGCTTCCTGCATCTCGATATTCTTGAGAACATCCATAAGTGCTTCGATATTTTCTGCATCCAGCTCCACAGTCTCACCGGAGGTATTCAAGGTTACCTCCTTGAGATCGGCGGGGATTATCTCCGCAAGCTTTATTTCTTCCTTTTCCTTCTGGCATCCTGATAAAATAGCCAGTGATAATGCCAGCACACACGCAAATTTCTTCATACTTTTCCTTTCTATTCCTCTATAAAGCCCCAGCCCTCCCATGTGTAGGTATGGGGCGTCTTTATCTCTTCATCTTCATATGAACCCTCTAAAGTCTTTAAAACAGGCCTTTGGGTTTCTGTATCTTGTCTAAGGCTAAAGCTTAAAACAGGTCTTGGCAGGTTTGAGGAGCACCAGAGGGCCTTTCCTCTCTCATGCACATCGGTGTAGATGAAAAGATGGCACTTTACCTCGGGGGAATCCTCCTTACCCGAATCTTCAAAGAAGCTGTAAGACTTATAAAGTGAAAAGAGACAGTCCTCATTTTGGTCGCCGTCCACATCTAAAATATCAAAGTCCTCCACGAACCAGTATTTATCCGACTGCCAGAAGGTTTCGCCCTCCTTATTTTTAAAAGAGAGGACACCATTTTCTAATTTCACGGATGAATCATTCATAGGAGCTTCTTTTGACAGCTTGGGAAGAGCCTCCCTCATTTCAAGGAAGGCTCTAAACTCTTTTGTATCGCCGTATTCCCTCGGGGAAAAATAAATCCCCACACCGAGAATACAAAGCAAGATAAAAACTGCACTAAGCTTTTTCATTATCCAACATATGTGAATGACTTCTTCCAGTTATCCACGGGAGGAACCTCTCCCATGCGTAATTTTTCGTGCCATTCTTCATCTGTCATTCTCTCTTCCATAGGAACTGTGAACTCATAGTGTGAGAAAACTGTTCCCACGCCGAGAGCCACCTCTCCGTCTCTGGGGAATGCCACAACTATGTTATTTGCATAGCCTGTTGCCTCTTCCAAAGCAAAACCGTTGGGGTCTGATGCAATATCTGCTACGACTGCATCGGGGTGAAGTGAAAGGAAGCTTTCCTTGTCGGGATAGCCTGCCGACATCATTTCATCTTCCTTGGCAACATCCCATATATGCTCCAGCTGTCCGCCGTAAAGCCTTATGAGGGAGTAATCTTCCTCGGTGAGCTCTTCGTTTCTTATTTCCTTAACAGCTAAGTCTCTCAAAGTAGAGGTTATATCGTAATAAAGCTCCAGAACCTCCCCTGCTTCCTCTGTGAGAAGCCCTGCATTCATAAGGCCTTCCCTTGTCTGCTTTGCAAGGTTGGCGAGGCGTCCGAAAATTTCAGGCTGTGGCTCTACATAGCCTCTGTCATCGGGAGCTGCGGGAACATTTTCCTCTCCGCCGCACATTTCCGCCATAGGCTGCTTTCCGTAAAGAAGTGTGTCATGCTTTAATTCTGTATAGCTTCCTAAGAAGGTATTGAGCTCCTTTTTTGCCCATGCTTCATTCTGCATGAATAAGGGGTAGCCCTCGCCTTCTATACCCTCTGTGAGAGGTCTTAAGGAATTGAGCCATGAGTAATAAAGATTGGATACCCATGTTTCATCCTCCATGGAAGAGAGAAATTCTCTCATTTCCTCCATGTTTTCTTCGTA
>SAMEA104404106__coassemble_854_pt1 | contig 27323 bp, 22 predicted proteins | sample SAMEA104404106__metabat2_low_PE_047 | metagenome-assembled genome bin SAMEA104404106 (sample SAMEA104404106) | Balaenoptera acutorostrata | reverse complement strand
AAGATCCACGAACTTTCCTATGAGAATGGTATTCAGAACTGTTCCTACGCCTATCTTCTCCTTTAAGAAGATATCGGCCAGAATGACCGCAAGACCTATGAGCACAGAAGCATTTCCGTAGGATATGCCGGCTCTCATTTCTATGCCCACATTTAAAGCATCCCATGGCGCAAGACCTATATTCGCTCTGATGGAAAGGTAAAGTCCCACCGCACAGACAAAAAGCCCGAGTATAAGTCTTACTAATCTTTTTACGTAATTCATAACTTCCTAAAAACAAGCGGCCGTCATTACAACAGCCGCTCATCTGATCCTTTTTAAATTTTGTTATCCTTAAAATTACTTTGTGAGGATAAGCTTTGTTAATTCCATAGGAGGAACGATCTTTCCGTCCTTGTAAACTCTCATGTTGCCGCTTGCGATCTCGTCGATGAGAATTACTTCTCCGTCGTGATATCCAAACTCGAACTTGATATCCCAGAGGTCAAGACCCTTGGACTTTAATACGTCAGCAACGATCTTTGTGATCTTTAATGTCTGTTCCTTCATGGAATCGTACATTTCAGGAGACATGATGTCAAGCTCTGCTAAAGCATCCTTGTTGATGAGGGGATCGCCCTTCTCGTCGTCCTTTAATGTAACCTCAACATAACCGTTGGGAAATACTGTTCCGTCTTCAATGTACTTGCCGTATCTTCTGATGAAGCTTCCGGTTGCAACTAAACGGCAGATGATCTCTACACCCTTGCCGAATACCTTTGCAGGAAGAACTTCCATTCTGGAATTCTCTACATCAGCACTTACATAGTGTGTCTTAATGCCCTTTTCCTTGAGGATCTCAAAGAAGAGAACGGATGTGCGAAGGTTAGCCTTGCCCATGCCCTCGATCTTGAGGCCTACTGAATTTTCACCGGGATCGAAAACTCCGTCTTTACCGGTTACGTCATCCTTAAATAAGAGGCTTACATTTCCGTTGGGAAGCTTGTAAACGTCTTTTGTTTTTCCACTATAAAGCAATTCCATTTTAACTCTTTCCTTTCAACTAAAACAGTAATGGTATCTAACAGAATATATCATATTCTATTTTTTAGTAGATTTCAATATTTTTCGAGAAAAAATTATATGCTTTCAGCAAATTTTGTGATTTCGGAAGCATTTACTACCTTTTTGAACTGGTCACCCTTTGTGATGACAAGTGTGGGAGCCTGCATTACCTTGTAGAACTTTGTAAGCTCTCTGTTATCCTCTGCATCAACGATCCTGAAGCTCTTGCCATTCTCCTGTAAAACCTTGATAGCTGCTGCACAGTTGGAGCAGGTCTTGGTTGTGAAGAGAAGGATCTCATCGCCGTTGTTGAAATATTCCATGGAAGGAGCTTCTGCCATTTCCTTCTTGCGGTTGATATTTCTCAGGTTGGAATTTTCGATCACATAAAGCTTTCTGTCCTTGAACTCCTGAGCCTTGCCTTCGTTCCAGTTCTTAACAGGTCTGTAATAGCCTGTGATACGGCTGTAAACTTCTGTTTCTCTGCCGCAGTGAGGACAGGTGAAGTGTTCTCCGGTGATATATCCGTGCTCGGAGCAAACGGAGTATGTGGGAGAAATTGTATAGTAAGGAAGCTTGTGGTTCTCGGCGATCTTGCGAACTAATGTTGCAGCTGCCTTCCAGTCGGGAAGCTTCTCTCCTAAGAATGCGTGGAATACTGTTCCGGAGGTGTAGAGTGTCTGGAGATCATCCTGGATGGATAATGCATCGAAGATATCCTCTGTATAACCTACGGGAAGATGAGAAGAGTTGGTGTAGTAAGGTGTGCCGTTCTTCTCGTTTGCTGTGATGATGTCGGGATACTTAGCCTTGTCGTGCTTTGCAAAGCGGTATGTTGTGCTCTCTGCGGGAGTTGCTTCAAGGTTGTAAAGGTCGCCGTACTTTTCCTGATAGTCGGAAAGTCTTTCTCTCATGTGGTTGAGAGTCTTCTTTGCAAATTCCTGTGTTTCCTTGTGTGTGAGGTCAACACCTAACCAGTTTGCATTTAAGCCTACTTCGTTCATACCGATAAGACCGATTGTGGAGAAGTGGTTTGCAAATGTTCCTAAGTATCTCTTTGTATAGGGATAAAGTCCCTCGTCTAAAAGCTTTGTGATAACTTCTCTCTTGATCTTTAAGGATCTTGCGGAAACATCCATAAGGTGGTCAAGACGGGAGAAGAAATCTGTTTCGTCCTTTGCTAAATATGCGATTCTGGGAAGGTTGATCGTTACAACGCCCACAGAACCTGTGGATTCACCGGAGCCGAAGAAGCCGCCGGATTTCTTTCTTAATTCTCTTAAGTCAAGTCTTAAGCGGCAGCACATACTTCTTACATCGGAGGGCTCCATGTCGGAGTTGATGTAGTTGGAGAAGTAAGGTGTGCCGTACTTTGCTGTCATCTCGAAGAGAAGCTTGTTGTTCTCTGTCTCGGACCAGTCAAAGTTCTTTGTGATGGAATATGTGGGGATAGGATACTGGAAGCCTCTTCCGTTGGCATCGCCTTCGATCATGATCTCGATGAATGCCTTGTTTACCATATCCATTTCCTTCTGGCAATCCTTGTACTTGAAGGTCTGGTTCTTTCCGCCTACGATCGCAGGAAGCTCTGCTAAGTCGGGAGGACAGGTCCAGTCAAGTGTGATATTGGAGAAGGGAGCCTGTGTTCCCCATCTGGAAGGTGTGTTAACTCCGTAAACGAAGCTCTGGATGCACTGCTTAACATCTCTGTAAGTGAGATTATCCACCTTGACGAAGGGTGCGAGATATGTATCGAAGGAAGAGAATGCCTGAGCTCCTGCCCACTCATTCTGCATGATTCCGAGGAAGTTTACCATCTGATTGCAAAGTGTGGAAAGATGGCTTGCAGGGCTTGATGTGATCTTTCCGGGAATGCCGCCGAGGCCTTCCTTGATAAGCTGCTTTAAGGACCAGCCTGCACAGTAGCCTGTCAGCATGGAAAGGTCATGGAGATGGATGTCGCCGCTTCTGTGAGCATTTGCGATCTCGTCATCATAGATCTCGGAGAGCCAGTAGTTAGCTGTGATAGCTCCGGAGTTGCTGAGGATAAGTCCGCCTACGGAATATGTAACTGTGGAGTTTTCCTTAACTCTCCAGTCTGTTACGTTTACGTAGCTGTTTACTAAATCCTTATAGTCGAGGATAGTGGACTTCATCTTTCTGATGTTTTCTCTCTGACGTCTGTAAAGGATATACGCCTTTGCGACTTCGGAATAATCAGCCTTGATGAGGACGTTTTCTACGCTGTCCTGAATATCTTCAACATCTATGATCCCGTCTGTGAGCTTGCTCTGGAAATCAGCTGTTACTCGCAGTGCAAGTAAATCTATGATCTCCTCATTGTAGGATACGTTCTTTGCTATGAAAGCCTTTTCGATAGCAATCTTGATCTTGGAGAGATTGAACTCCACTATTTCGCCTGTACGCTTTTTTACTCTGTACATCCTTCTTGCCCCTCTCAAATATTTATTAAAAACTTATCAGTTGCAGTCTTTCATTTCGTGTACAACATTTTGTGTTGTAGTTGCATTATAGCACAATATATGGGCGTGTCAATAGGAAATCACAATATGTAGTTAAATTTCAATCACCGTCACACCATATATAGTTGCTGTTTTTGGCTTACATACCACGAATTTCGGCATGTTCAATATATTTTTTAACTGCCTCTAATAATTCTTTTGTTTCTTCTTCATTAAATCCGGAATATCCCTGGCCTATCAGATTTCCGGAATCCACAAAGTGCTGGAGGTAATATGCACGGCAGCCCTTGAGCCACTGACCTATCTTTTCCATATCTTCCTTTGTGTGAAGCTCCCGCACAAGAGTTGTTCTGAACTCATAAGGGACCTTGTTTTCTTTTAATATCTCTACGCTCTCCTCTATTGCGCCTATGTCCATTTTGGCAAGACCGCAGGTAAGAGCATATTTTTCCTTTGAATTTTTGACATCCATGGCCACATAATCCACCAGCTTGTTATCTATAAGATAGCGAAGCTTGCTGGGGAAGCTGCCGTTGGAGTCCAGTTTCACCTTAAAGCCCTTTGCCTTTACAGCTTCTATAAAGTCGAAAATTTCAAAATTCACCAGAGGTTCTCCCCCTGTTACGCAGACGCCGTCAAGTATTCCCTTGCGGCTGTCCAGAAATTTGAAAAACTCGTCTTTGTCGATAGGGTCCTCAGGCTTGCATACTACAAGTGAAGCGTTATGACAAAAAGGACACCTGAAATTGCATCCGAATGTAAAAACGGTGGAAGCTACATTTCCGGGATAGTCCAGAAGTGTCAGCTTTTGAAGTCCGCCCAGTATCATAATGATTCCCCTCCCCTTTTTGGCGTGCCTACTGATTATAGCATTTAATAATATTTAAAGTCAGTGTCAAAGTCACCAAAAATAAATGTAATAAATTTTCCGATTTTCTGGTTGACAAAATTATAATCTAAAAACTAAATACCAAACTATTGGAAATTTGTATATATTCCCGTTTAGCAAAGTGCATCAAAAAAGCCCCCCGGTTTTACCCGAAGGGCTTGTGTTCTGCTTATTTTTACTTCATAAGCTCGCATACTGCAAGTGCGTATTTTACAGGATCGTCCACAGAGAAGCCCTCGATGAGAAGAGCCTGATTGTAGAGGATATAGGCATATTCCTTTACTTTGTCCTTATTGTCGGCAAAATTAGCCTTTAAGGTCTCAAATACGGGGTGAGAAGCGTTGATCTCAAGAATTCTCTCCGCCTTGGGCTTTTCGCTGCCGGGCATTGTGGAAAGTACCTTTTCCATTTCAAGAGATACGCTGCCCTTTGCAGTTAAGCAGACAGGGTGTGTCTTTAATCTGGAGGAGATAACAACGTCGCTTACCTTGCCCTCGAGAGACTCCTTGATAAAGGTGAGAAGCTCCTTGTTGTCCTCCTGTGTCTTTTCAAGTTCCTTCTTTTCGTCCTCGGACTCAATGCCTAAATCACCGGAAGAAATGGACTTAAGTTCCTTCTTGTCATACTCTCTGAGAGCCTGCATAAGGAATTCATCCACCTCGTCTGTGAGAAGAAGCATATCATAGCCCTTGTCCTTGAGAAGCTCGGCCTGAGGAAGTGAAGAAAGCTTTTCTGTATCTTCTCCGGCTGCGTAGTAGATGTACTTCTGGTCTTCCTTCATGCCCTCAACATATTCCTTGAGTGTTACAAGCTTGCCGTCGGAGCAGCGTGTGAAGAGGAGAAGGTCCTGTAATTCTTCCTTATTTGCGCCGAAGGTCTGATAGATGCCGAACTTAAGTGTGAGGCCGAAGGTCTTGAAGAACTTTTCGTACTTTTCTCTCTCCTTCTCCTGCATTGTCATAAGCTCGTTCTTTATCTTCTTTTCAAGTGCATTTCTTATGATGGAAAGGCGTCTGTCGTGCTGGAGCATCTCTCTGGAGATGTTAAGGTTAAGGTCTTCACTGTCAACAAGTCCCTTTACAAAGCCGAAATACTCGGGAATAAGGTCCTTGCACTTGTCCATGATAAGCACACCGGAGGAATAGAGCTGTAAGCCTCTCTCAAAGTCCTTGGAGTAGTAGTTGTAGTCTGCATGGGAAGGAATGTAAAGAAGTGCCTGATACATTGTAGTTCCTTCTGCCTTCTGATGGATGTGGCAGAGAGGATCGGCAAAGTCATAATACTTATCCTTGAAGAAGTTGTTGTACTCTTCGTCGGTAATGTCCTTCTTGTTCTTCTTCCAGATGGGCACCTGAGAATTAAGCACCTTGTTTTCGATAACTTCTTCGTACTCGTTCTCTGTTCCCTCTTTAAGCTTCTGTTCCTTTACATCCATGCAGATGGGATATCTGATGTAGTCGGAATACTTCTTGATAATGGAGGTAAGTCTGTACTGGTCTAAGAATTCTGTGTAGCTTTCCTCGTCCTTATCGTCCTTTAAGTGGATGATTATATCTGTACCGCTTGCATTTCTCATATCCTCGGTGATGGAGTAGCCGTCGCCGCCTGTGGATTCCCACTTGTAAGTTTCGTCGCTTCCGAATGCCTTGGAAATAACTGTCACCTTGTCAGCTACCATGAATACGGAGTAGAAGCCTACGCCGAACTGTCCGATGATATCTATATCCTCGTCAAGCTTATTCTCGTTTACGAAGTTATAGGAGCCGGAGCGGGCAATTGTACCTAAGTTGTTGTCCAGTTCTTCCTTTGTCATACCGATACCGTTATCGGAAACTGTGATGGTCCTGTCCTCTTCGTTGACAGCAACATTGATCTTGAAGTCCTCTCTGTTCATTCCGACTGTCTGGTCGGTGAGAGACTTAAAATAAAGCTTATCTATTGCATCGCTTGCATTGGAAATGATCTCTCTTAAGAAAATCTCCTTATTTGTGTAAATGGAATTGACCATAAGGTCTAATATTCTCTTGGATTCCGTCTTAAACTGTTTCTTTGCCACGGAAAATGCCCCCTGATTTCTTTCTATTCTGGCACTCACTATCTTTAAGTGCTAATATAGAATATACCACCCTTCTCCTGTAAAATCAAGAACAAAATGTTACAAAACTGATAACATTGGCACTTTCAGCTTTGGTGTGAAAGCACACTTGAAAAAGGCACAAAAAAAGACGCACTGAGGCGTCTTTAAATGTTTTTGATTATCTATTTTCAACGTTTCTGAGTATAACGGGGAATTTTGTAAAGAAAGTGAACATCGTTATGGAAGCTGCGGTAAAATCTGCAAGAGGTTCTGCTAAGAAAACTGCAAAGACCTTGTTCTCAAAGAAGAAGGGCAGAATGAATATAAGGGGTATGAGGAGGATTATCTTTCTTAAAAGTGCTAAGAAAAGAGATACCCTCGCCTGTCCCAGAGCCACGAAGGACTGCTGGCAGATAGTCTGTCCTGCACTCATAAAGCCGACTGCAAGGTATACTCTCAAGGCCCATACAGTTGCGTCTATAAGCTCCTTATCATTTGTAAACATCCTTGCAAACATGACGGGATTGAGCTGAACAGCTATCCAAAAGGTAGTTGTGAATACAAAGCCCATTGTGATCGCTATTCTGAAAGCTTTTTTGCATCTGTCGGTCTGACGTGCGCCGTAATTGAAGCTTATGACAGGCTGAACTCCCTGAACAAAGCCCGATACAGGCAGATTGAGCATCTGCATTACACTGGAAATTATAGTTATAGAGCCCACGGCGAGGTTTCCGCCGTATTTAGAAAGTGAGCTTATAAAGCATACGCTGAGAAGGCTCTCGGTGGACTGCATTATAAAAGGTGAAACTCCCAGAGAGAGAACAGGCTTTATGACCTCTTTTTCCACCTTGAAATACTTCTTTTTAAGCCTGAGCTTTGTCTTTTTTCCGAAGAGGAAAATAAGCACCCATGTTGCAGATACAAACTGAGAAATAACAGTGGCATAAGCTGCTCCCCTGACGCCCATTCCCAGTGAGAAAATGAATATAGGGTCAAGGATTATATTTATCACAGCTCCTATGAGAACTGTCATCATACTGGTCTTTGCAAAGCCCTGAGTGGTGATGAAACTGTTCATTCCCATAGATATGCACATAAAGGGTGTACCCAAAAGGTATATCCTCATATAGGCAAATCCGTAAGGCACAATTATCTCGTCTCCGCCGAAAATCAAAAGTATCTCCTTTGCAAATATAAGGCAGAACAAACCCACTGAAAAGGCTATTATCATCAAGGTGACGAAACTGTTGCCCATTATCTTCTCGGCGTAGTCGTCATCGCCCTCGCCCATCTTTATTGCCGCTCTGGGTGCGCCGCCGGCACCTACCAGAAGAGAAAAAGCTGTTATTATTATGATTATGGGGAAAACCAGTCCCACGCCGGTGAGCGCATCGGCTCCTACGCCCTCGATCCTGCCGATATACATTCTGTCGACAACATTGTAGAGCATATTTACCACCTGAGCCGCAATCGCAGGAACGGCCAGTGAGAAAATAAGCCTTCCTATGGGAGCAGTCCCAAGATTTTCGTTCTTTCCTTCCTTCAAGAAGCAACACCTCATAGTCTTGTTTTATGGACCTGCGCTGATGAAAATTTACACAGCTTTTAGGACCAGATACGTTTTTATCACGCTTAAAACGGTATCACAAAAACACAGCTTTGTCAATTATCTCCTAAAAATCAGCAAAGGGTTCGGCAATATAGCCGAACCCTCATAAAGTTTTCTTTATACAAGCTTACTTTAAGCCCATTTCTTCTCTTACTTCCTTGAAGCAGTCAACAACGAACTTTAAGTCCTCCTTGGAGTGAGCGGCAGAAACCTGTGTTCTGATTCTTGCCTTGCCCTTGGGAACTACGGGGTATGTGAAGGAAATTACATATACGCCCTTTTCTAACATTCTGGATGCCATTTCAGCTGCAACCCTCTCATCATAAAGCATGATGGGAACGATGGGATGAACGGAATCAATGATGTCGAAGTTGTTTTCCTTGAGAAGCTCTCTGAAATACTTGGTGTTCTCTTCAAGCTTGTCTCTTAAAGCTGTGCTCTCATTGAGAAGCTCTAAAGCTCTGATAGAGGAAGCTGTTACAGCGGGAGCCATAGCGTTGGAGAAGAGGTAAGGACGAGCTTTCTGACGGAGAAGGTCAACGATCTCCTGCTTTGCGGAAACGAAACCGCCGGAAGCGCCGCCTAATGCCTTACCGAATGTGCCTGTGATAACATCTACTCTGCCCATGCAGCCGCAGTATTCAGCTGTGCCCTTGCCGTGTGCACCTACGAAGCCTGTGGAATGGCTGTCGTCAACCATTACTAATGCGCCGAATTCGTCAGCTAAATCACAGATGGACTTTAAGTCAGCGATGATGCCGTCCATGGAGAATACGCCGTCTGTTGCGATCATGATGATACGGGCTGTCTTGGAAGCTTCTTCAAGCTTTGCTCTGAGGTCAGCCATGTTGTTGTTCTTGTATCTCATTCTCTGAGCCTTGCAAAGACGAACGCCGTCGATGATGGAAGCGTGGTTGAGTTCATCGGAGATGATAACGTCCTGTTCATTTAAGATAACTTCAAAAAGACCGCCGTTAGCATCGAAGCAGGAGGAGAAAAGAATTGTGTCGTCCATTCCTAAGAATTCGGAGACCTTCTTCTCTAAGTCCTTGTGTACCTGCTGTGTTCCGCAGATAAATCTAACGGAGGAAAGTCCGTAGCCCCACTTGTCGAGAGCATTCTTGGAAGCTTCGATAAGCTCCTTGTTGTCAGCTAATCCAAGATAGTTGTTCGCACACATATTGATGACGTTGTTCATCTTTGTTGTGGAGATCTTCTTGGACTGAGGAGTTGTGATAACTCTCTCTTCCTTATATGTACCTGCATCCTTGATTGCAGAAAGTTCGTTTCTGTATAACTCGTATGCCTTTTTCATTTATATAACTCCCCTACTTTGTTTCTTCTCTGATCTTTGTCCAGTCTAAGATGACCTTGCCGGAATTGCCGGAGATCATGTCATGGAATCCCTTTTCGTAGTCTCTTACATCATATCTGTGTGTGATGATGTCGGAGATATCAAGTCCGGACTGGAGCATAGCTGTCATCTTGTACCATGTCTCAAACATCTGTCTGCCGTAAATGCCCTTGATGTTGAGTCCCTTGAAGATGATAGTATTCATGTCAACTGTTTCGGGCTTTGCAGGAAGTCCTAATACTGCTACACGTCCGCCGTTTACCATGTGCTTTATCATGGAGTCGAAGCCGGAAGCGGAGCCGGACATTTCCATACCTACGTCAAAGCCTTCTGTCATGCCGATTTCCTTCATAACTTCGTCGAGGTTTTCGTTGGCGAGGTTAACAGGTCTTTCAACGCCTAACTTCTTAGCTAAGTCGAGACGGTACTGGTTAAAGTCTGTGATGATAACGTGTCTTGCACCTGCGTGCTCTGCAATAGCTGCTGCCATGATGCCGATGGGGCCTGCGCCGCATACTAATACGTCCTCACCTAATACATCATATGCCAAAGCTGTGTGTGTTGCATTTCCGAAGGGATCAAAAATAGCGTACATTTCTTCGGGAATATCGGGGGATGTCTTCCATACGTTTGTCTCGGGAATTACGAGATACTCTGCGAAAGCTCCGGGTCTGTTTACGCCTACGCCCTTGGTGTTGGGGCAAAGGTGACGTGTGCCTGCCTTGCAGTTTCTGCAGTGTCCACAGACGATGTGGCCTTCACCGCTGACAATATCTCCGACCTTGACACCGGTTACTCCGGGTCCTATCTCTACTACTTCACCGACATATTCATGTCCGACTGTCATGCCTATTGGAATTGTGTTCTGAGCCCATTCGTTCCATACATAGATATGTACGTCTGTTCCGCAGATTGCTGTCTTTCTGATCTTGATCTTAACCTCATTGGTTCCTACCTTGGGGATATCAACTTCCTCAAGCCAAAGACCTTCCTTAGCGTATTTTTTGGTTAACGCCCACATTTTTTCCTGCATAAGCTATCCTCCTAATTTGTTTGTCGCCCATAGACATCATTTGTCTGTATTATACTCTTTCACTGCACGTAATGCAAGTTAAAAGTTTAATCAGCACGCAAATGTCTTTGGGTGGTGAACATATTTTGAAATTTTGTGAGTATTCACAAAAATATTCAGTTCGCTTTTACCATATTTTCCAAATGAAAAAGGCCCACACAAGGTGAGCCCTTTTGGTTAAAGGTTATTTATAACATATTCGTAGATCTCATCGGACATTTTCGAGCAGTCATTAAGGAGCTTCTGTCCCTTTTCCTTATATTCTTTTACAAAGGCCTCGTCCTTAAGAGAGCTTAAATTTATAAGAACGTTGAGCCATGCGCCCTTTACTGCGGTGGAAAGATTGAGAGCACTTACGCCAAGATCGCTGGATGCAGAAGCATTGGATTTTCCCAAAAGGCTCTTTGTAACTTCCAGTGTCTCAAGGGCTGTTTCCATCATCTTAAAAGGAGGGATAACACAGTGCTTCAAAGCCACCTGCATCTTTTCCCTTCTCGCCGCCTTCTCTTCGTCGGTATTTTTGGGCATGGAGAAAACTGCGCTCATTTCGCCGAAGGTCTCTGTATCCTCGTCAAGAAGTGAGATAAACTTTGAGCGAAGAGCCTCTGCCTTTTTCAAAGCTTTGCTGTTGAGCTCTTCGTATTCTGCGTATTTTTTCTTGCCAACTGTGAGCGATGCCACCATGGAGGCAAGTGCCGCTCCCTGAGAACCTGCAAGTGCCGCAGAAGAACCGCCGCCGGGCGCAGGTGCATTGGAAGCCAAAACTTTTGTGAACTCTTCGATAGTCATATCCTTAAGCATTACCGTACTCCTTATAATTTTTCCCTTTTGTTTTTTACTCTTATCCGGCTTAAAATATCTGCCGGTCTTGCGCCTTATTATCTCTTCAGGAACAGCCTGCGAGCAAAATAAAAAGTTTCCGTATCCTGTCTCTTCAGCATTCCCACTAAATTATAACCCATCAAAAAATAAACTTCAATGTAACTTTTATGGAAATATTCACCCTGCTTATGGTAGTTTTGTTGACATTAAGCCCTGATTGGGTTAAATTAAATAATGTCTACTAAATTTAAGGAATGTTGCGAAAATGGATTATATAAACGACTTTTTATTTTACAAACTGCAAAAGACAGAAAAGCCCATATATATATATGGTATGGGCAACGGCAGCGAGAAGCTGAAAATGCTTTTAGATAAATATAGCATCCCCTTAAGCGGTGTATTTGCAAGCGACGAATATGTGCGAGGTCACAGCTTTTTGGGCTTCCTCGTAAAGAAATACTCCGAAATTCCCGAGGATGCGATAATACTTTTGGCCTTCGGAGCTTTCACAGACGATCTCTTTGAAAGATTCGATATGATGAAGGAAAAGCACGAGTTCTACGCACCCGATATGCCTCTTTTCGGAGATGAATACTTTGAGCCCTCACAGCTTCACGAAAGAAGCGAGGAAATAAGAAGTGCATATGAGCTTCTCTGTGATGATCTGAGCAGAAAGGTATTTGAAAACACAGTCAAGTTCAAGGTGACCGGCGACATCGAATACTTAAAGGAGATAGCCACCGACAGAGAGGAGATATTCCAAAATCTCATACACCTCGGAAGTGACGAAAGCTTCTTGGACTTAGGCGCATATGACGGCGACACTGTAAGGGAATTCCAGACAAGGACAAACCACACATATAAAGATATAGTAGCCCTTGAGCCCGACAGAAAGAACTACAAAAAGTTAGTAAAGAAAACCGAGGATGCCCTCCTTTTAAATAAGGGTTCTTACAGCTTTGAGGGAAGCCTCTCCTTCTCAACTGAGGGAAGCAGAAATTCCTCCTTTATGAAGGACGGCAAAAACACCATCGAGGTGACCACCATCGACATCATCGCAAAGAACCACAAGCCCACATTTATAAAGATGGACGTGGAAGGAAGCGAAGAAGAAACTCTCAAGGGCGCATTAAAAACTCTTCGTGAGGATAAGCCAAAGCTCATAATGTCCGCTTACCATAAAAACAGCGACTACTTTGAGCTTATAAACCTTCTCCACTCCATAAATCCCGAATACAGGATATATCTTCGCCACGCACCCTACATCCCCAACTGGGAAACAAATATAATCGCATTATAAAGCCAAAATCAAATGCTGTGAAGTATAGTAGCTTCACAGCATTTTTTCTTTCAGAAGGTTTATTATCTTCTTTTCACGGCGGGATACCTGCACCTGAGTCAGGCCCAGACGCTTTGATACGTCGGCCTGAGTGCAGTCTTTATAGAATCTGAGATATATGAGCAGCCTGTCCTTTTCATCCAGAGCTTCCATAGAGCTTTTAAGGGCGATTATATCCGTGTAATGCTCGTCGAAGGATTCGGTGGGAAGGTCAAGCTGTCCTCCCCCGTTTTCATCGCTCTCGGTAAGTGAAACCGTGGAAGCTGAAACTCCCAAAGCTTCTACTATCTCTTCCGGTGTGACCTCCAGCTTTTGGGCCAGAAAGGAAACCGACAACTCTTCATCGCCCTGTTTTTCATATTGTTCCCTTATCCTTGAAACTTTTAAAGAAAGCTCTTTCACAGAACGGCTCGCCTTTACTGCACCGCCGTCACGAAAGAGCCTTTTTATTTCTCCTAAGATGACCGGCACGGCATAGGTGGAGAGCTTCACCCCTCGGGAAAAATCAAAGGCATCGCAGGCCTTAACAAGACCTATGCACCCCGCCTGAAAAAGGTCCTCGTACTCTATGCCCTTGCCTTTAAATTTGTGGGCACAGGCATGGACAAGTCCCATGTTATTTTCTATCATTTCTGCACGGATGGCGTCTCTTTCTTTAACTTCGTTCACCTTTTGAGGAAAATCTCCTTTCCATAGTCACTGTGGTATATTTTCCTTTTTTGGATGTGACCTTTATTTTGTCCATAACGCTGTCCATCACAGAAAAGCCAAGTCCCGACCTCTCCTCCCCTCCTGTGGTGAAAAGAGGCTCCATAGCTTTTTCTATATCGGGGATACCGCAGCCGTTGTCCTTAACCTTTATAACGACTTTCCTGTCCTCCTTTATAGACACCGATATGTAAATAAAGCCCATGGTATCTCTGTAACCGTGGACTATGGCATTGGTGACAGCTTCGCTGACCGCAGTTTTTACATCGTTTATTTCCTCCAGAAGCGGATCAAGGCTCAGTAAAAATCCTGCAACCGCACACCTTGCAAATGCCTCGTTGCATGAGCGGCTCAAAAATTTCAGGTTCATGCTGTTAACAGTTTTCATTTTCTTCCTCCATAAAGTCAAAGCTTGCTATTTTATAAAGACCGGATATCCTGACCACGTGCCTCAAGTAAAGAGGGATATTTATAACCTTTATCCTTCCCTCTGTCTCGCTCATAAGTCGGTATCTGCCCATGATAAGCCCCACCCCTGATGAATCCATAAAGGTGACGCCGGAAAAATCCAGTATAAGGACCTTTGGCTTTAATTCAATTATCTTTTCATCTATAAGGGGCCTTATTTCATTTGTAAAATGGTGGTCAATTTCACCGTGGAGCACCACATGAATTTTCTCCTCGGTGCAGGTAATAAAATCAATCATTTTTCTTTCCTTTCTTTTTTATATAAACAAAAAGAAACCCTCTACTCATAGAATAGAGGGTTTCCCTTAAAATTTATGTCTGATTAAGTTGTAAAGTTAAATTAATCTTCTAAAGCCTTGATGCTCTCTAAGATCTTAGCTAACTTGTCCTCAGCCTTTGCTAACTTTTCCTTTTCCATGTCGATGACCTTCTGAGGAGCCTTAGCAACGAAGCCGGGGTTATTGAGCTTGCCGGAAAGGAACTGGATATCCTTTTCGGAAGCCTTCTTTTCCTTCTCAAGTCTTGCCATTTCCTTTTCCTTGTCGATGAGCTGGCTCATGGGGATAAGGATCTTTGCGCCTTCGGAAACTACCTGAACAGCTCCGTCAGCTTCAAACTTGTCACCGATGTGAACTTCGTCTGCGGAAGCTAACTTCTCTAAGAAGGAAACTGCATTTTCAAAGTCAGCCTTATGCTCTGTTTCGATGTAAAGGCTTGCCTTCTTGGAAGGAGGTACATTCATTTCGTTTCTGACTGTTCTGATAGCTCTGATAGCCATCATAACTCTTTCAAATTCTTCCTCTTCCTTTGCAAAGGAAAGCTTTTCGTCATACTCGGGGAAGGAAGCAACCATGATGCTCTCACCTTCGTGAGGAAGTGTCTGCCAGATCTCTTCTGTGATGAAGGGCATGAAGGGATGGAGAAGCTTTAATGTGTTGCTTAAGATGTAAACGAGTACATTTCTTGCATTGTCAGCTTCCTTGCCGCCCTTGTTGAGTCTGGGCTTTGTAAGCTCGATATACCAGTCACAGTAAACATCCCAGATGAAGTCATAAACCTTCTGAACAGCAACGCCAAGCTCAAACTTGTCCATGTTGTCTGTGATTTCCTTTACAACATTGTTGTACTTGGAAATGATCCACTTATCCTCTGTTGCGAGGTCAGCAGGAATTACGCCCTTGATGTCGTCGTGGCCTTCTAAGTTCATAAGTACATATCTTGCAGCGTTCCAGAGCTTATTTGCAAAGTTTCTGCAGGAGATGATCTTTTCGTCGGAATATCTCTGGTCGTTTCCGGGTGTGGAGCCCATAACGAGGGATAATCTTAATGTATCAGCGCCGTACTGGTCGATAACTTCCATGGGGTCAACGCCGTTGCCGAGAGACTTACTCATCTTTCTGCCTAAGGAGTCTCTTACTAAGCCGTGGTAGAATACTGTATTGAAGGGGATCTCTCCTGTGTGCTCTAAAGCGGAGAAGATCATTCTTGCTACCCAGAAGAAGATGATGTCGTAGCCTGTTACGAGAACATCTGTGGGATGGAAGTATTCCAATTCCTTGGTGTTGTCGGGCCAGCCTAATGTGGAGAATGTCCAGAGTGCAGAAGAGAACCATGTATCTAATGTATCCTCATCCTGATGGATATTGTGTCCGCCGCACTTGGGGCAGGTGCAAACATCTGTCTCGGAAACTGTCATATGACCGCAGTCAGCACAGTAGTAAGCAGGGATTCTGTGTCCCCACCAGAGCTGACGGGAAATACACCAGTCCTTGATGTTCTCCATCCAGTTATAGTAGATCTTGTCCATTCTCTTGGGGATGAACTTGATATCTTCATTTCTTACAACGTCGATAGCGGGCTTTGCTAAGTCCTCCATCTTTACAAACCACTGAGAAGAAGCCCAGGGCTCTACTGTGTTGTGGCATCTGTAACAGGAACCTACGTTGTGGATGTGTTCCTTGATCTTTACTAAGTAGCCTTCCTTTTCAAGGTCCTCAACGATCTGCTTTCTTGCTTCGTATCTGTCAAGGCCTGCATACTTGCCGCCCTTTTCATTGATAGTAGCATCTGCATTCATGATGTTGATAACGGGAAGATCATGTCTCTTTCCTACTTCAAAGTCGTTGGGGTCGTGAGCAGGTGTGATCTTTACGCAGCCTGTACCGAATTCGATATCAACATAGGAATCGGCAACAACGGGGATCTCTCTGCCTACTAAAGGAAGGATAAGTGTCTTTCCTACTAAGTGCTTGTATCTTTCGTCGTCGGGATTAACGGCAACAGCTGTATCTCCTAAAAGTGTTTCAGGTCTTGTTGTAGCGATCTCTACAAACTCGTTGGGAGAATCCTTAACGGGATACTTGATGTGCCAGAAGAAGCCCTTCTGCTCCTCGTACTCAACCTCTGCATCGGAAATGGAGGTCTTGCAGTGAGGACACCAGTTGATAATTCTCTCGCCCTTATAAATAAGTCCCTTTTCATAGAGGTTGATGAAAACTCTCTTAACAGCCTTGGAGCAGACGTCGTCCATTGTGAATCTTGCTCTTTCCCAGTCGCAGGAAGAACCCATCTTCTTCTGCTGTGCAACTATCCTGCCGCCGTACTTTTCGTTCCATTCCCATGCCTTTTCAAGGAACTTCTCTCTTCCTAAGTCTTCCTTCTTGATCCCGTCCTTAGCCATTGCTTCAACGATCTTAGCCTCTGTTGCAATAGCAGCATGGTCGGTTCCGGGAAGCCAGAGAGCCTCAAAGCCCTTCATACGCTTAAAACGGATCAGAATATCCTGTAATGTGCAGTCAAGTGCGTGTCCGATATGCAGCTGTGCTGTAATATTGGGAGGGGGCATCATTATTGTGAAGGGTTTCTTTTCGGGGTTCACTTCTGCGTGGAAGTAGTTGCCCTTCATCCAAAAGTCATAAATTCTGTCCTCGACCTTTTTGGGGTCATAGGTCTTTTCCAGTTGTTTTTCCATTCTAATCCTCCGTAACTTAAGAGATAATTATTTAAAATTAAATAAAATACAGTTTAATGGATAACATTATACCACCTTATATCGCATTTTTCCACTAATTAAAGCCTTTTTTTCATTAAATATGAAATCTTTTTTGTAATTCGTTAATTAGTTCCCGTCTTTCAAATAAAAGTGAATGGCATATGGATAAAATGCACACAAAAAGCAGGATATAAGTGGGTATATTAAAGGTTATGATATCCGCAAGTATGAGCAAAGCAAAGAGAAGTCCCGTCATAACAAGAAGGAAAGTATAAAATATCCTCTCTGTCGCCGATATCTTCATAGCCTTGTCAACTATCATGATGATTATTATAGAAGCTGTTATGAGTATGGGCACAACATAGTTGAGCGACCATTTTTTCCAGCCGAACATCACATCCATAAAGACGGCTACGCTTCCTGCTATAAAGACAAGCTGATAAAATTTCTTTATTATGCTTCTCTTTATCTGTATAGCTATGGCGAGCCACCACCAGAGAGCCGCCAGTGCGACCACTATGACAACCGACCAGAAGCCGGCCTTCGGTCTCCTTATATTGAGAAGCACCGACAGCATTCCCACGGAAAGTATAAGCGACTTTATAGACAAAAGTATCTTGCTGGTGCTTTTTTCCGTAAAGGAAGTGCAGGAAGGAAGATGGGGTACCTGCTTCTCCCCCACGTCGTCGCATTCGATGAGACTGCCCTGACAAAGGGGGCATTTTTCGTGGCAGGAAGAGACTTTAACTCCGCATTTTTTGCAAAGCTTCATTACTGTTCCTCCTCCCATCTGTTTGAGTGAATGTATATATTTATGCCGTAAGAGGTCAATATTCTGAAAAACTCCATTTCTATCTCGGTGGAGACAAGCCTTGAAGTGAAGGTTATACAGAGTCTTTCATTAAAGGTGCAGACGCATATCTGAAGATCACGGGTGCTGTTAAATACAGAGAAGCTGTCGATGAATTTTTGGAGCGGCTCCTCTATATCCACCATGCCCACATTGGAAACTGTGGTGGTGTACTCCTTTTCCGACCTTTTGTAGGCAAGCTGAAGCACAGGTCTTTTCAAGATAAGCGGCACCAGCTTGGTATAAAGAGCATTTTCAAAATACTCCAGATAGTCCATCCTCTCCTGAAGATATTCCTTATTTAATTCGCTGTGTATGTTTTCGTGTATCTTCATGGCGATAGCTTCTATGCCCTCGTCCTCTTTTGAAACTTCGTACGCCACATTATATACAGAGAAGAAGTTTCGCATGGAATCGGACGGGAAAAAGCTTCTTAAGTTTACCGGCATAGACACAACTACCGGCAGCTTCATATCCCTTACCTTCTGGGTATTTCGCACCGCCTTTATCATAACGGCACAGAGAAGCTCGGTTATACTGCATCCGATGCCCTTGCTGAGGCTTTTTATCTCATTTACCAGACAATAACCCTCTATGACCTTGAAATCATAGAATTTCAGCTTTTTTCCTGTGAGCTGATAAGCTTTATTGAGAGGCGGCTTTTTCTTTCTGCCTGTTCCCGAATAATACTTATCGAAAGAATCGGCCTGCTGCCTTGAAACTGAGCTGATGTCATTTAAAAGCGCATAGTCCTCCGGAAGCTGTGATCTGTACCTTATATAAAGGTAGTTATTTATAAGGTACTGAAAGAATCTCATAGCTCCCACACCGTCGGTAAGGGCATGGTAAACCTCTAAATTTATTGTATTTAAGTAGTAGGATATCCTGAATAAATAGGATGTGGAATCAAAATACAGAGGGAGACAGGGAGAACCGCTTTCCTTTTTTATCTCAAGGCGGAAATCTGTCTCGTCAAAGTAATACCAAAACAGTCCCTTCCTTAATACACACTTAAAGGAAGGAACCGCATCAAGAGTTATATTTGCAGCTTTTGTAAGGCACTCAAGGTCCACCCTCTCTTTAAGATGACAGGAGAATCGGAAAACCTTGGTATCGGCGCCCTTGCTGTTGGGCGGAAATATTTTAGCTGCGTTGTCCAATCTGTACCAGTTTTTGATTTTTTTATCCAAGAAACAAACCTCGCTTAAGCTAAAAATTGATTTATGTAATGATATGTTTTATTCATCTGACGGCTGTGGGCAGGAAGCCCGAGAAAGCCGTGTATAGTGTCAAAAACTCTCTTGCAGACCACCTTGTTGCCGCTTTTATAGAGCTTCTTCGCATAGGCCTCCCCTTCATCTCTCAAAGGATCGTACCACGCTGTAAGAACCAGTGTATCGGGCTGATTTGAAAGGTCATGTGCAAGCAGGGGCGCAAAATACGGATTTTCAAAATCCTCCTGAGAAGAGGCGTAAAGCTCCATATAGTCCCTTATCCTCTTGGAAGTGAGGATGTAATCGTGTCCGAAATCCCTTATTGAGCGGAAGGGCGAATTTTCGGAATGGTCGTTATTTGTAGCCGGATAAACAAGTATCTGCCTTTTGGGAACAAACTCCCCTTTATCTCTCAGCATAAGTGAAACAGCAGCGGCAAGATTTCCGCCTGCGCTGTCCCCCATGAGGATTATATCCTCTTTTTTGAAGCCGAGAAGCTCTGCATTTTTGCAGATGGCCCTGACTGCACAGCAGCAGTCCTCAAGTCCTGTGGGGAATCTGTATTCCGGCGCAAGTCTGTAATCCACCGAAAGCACCATGGTATTGGTATTTTTGGAAAGATTGAGACAAATGCGGCTGTAATTATCTATATTTCCTATTACCCAGCCGCCGCCGTGGAAGAATATGATTATCTTCTTGTCGTCCTTCAGATTCTTGGGCTCAAATACCCTTATGGGCACCGGAAAACCGTCGAAGGATTTTATTTCAAGGTCAAGAACGCCGTAGTTTATATGAGGCGGTGCAGGATTGAAAAAGTCCTGTGTCCTCCTTATTTTGCGGAAGTTAGTTTTTACATCTATATCGTGATAGGAAACCTTGGAGATCACCTTCTGCAAATATTTGTTCATCTTAGATTATTCCTTTTCAGACTCCAAAAGCTTTTCGGCTTTATTTTGTTCTTCGCTGACTATTTCCACTATTTCGTCTATTGGCTTTTTGTAGAAATCCGTTTCATAGGGCATATTTTTATTTTTAAGAAGTATAGCTATCCTGTTTTTAACTACCCAGAAGATAACTCCTGTTGTGGGTACGCCTATTATCATGCCCACTATTCCGAACATTCCGCCGAAGAAGAGGATAGCAAATACTACCCAGAAGGCAGAAAGTCCTGTGGTATCGCCTAAGATCATAGGTCCTATGATGTTTCCGTCAAGCTGCTGGAGGAAGAGGACGAAAACAAGGAAGATAAGTCCCTTTACGGGGCTTATGAAGGCGATGAGCACAAAAGAAGGAATCGCTCCTAAGAAGGGACCGAAGTAAGGGATGATATTTGTGACGCCGACGATGAAGCTGACAAGAACTGTATTGGGCATCTTGAGAATGCTCAAGCCTATAAAGCAGAGGAAGCCTATAATAAAGGAATCTATTATCTTTCCTGTGATAAATCTGCCAAACATTCTGTCTGTTGTTCCTATGAGCTTGCTTATTTCGGTTATCTTTTCGGGCTTCATAAGAGAAACTGCCAGCTTCTTTATCTGTGCCATAAATGTTTCCTTGGAAAAGAGAAGATAGCAGGAAACGATGATTCCCACGATGATGCTGATTATTCCGCTGGAAATATTTACGATAAGGCTGACAAATAAGGGGATGGAATTGCCTATAACAGAGATAAAGTCTGTAACGGCAGCTCCTATCTGGTCATTTAACTGTTCGATATAAACATCGGGAATAAGTCCCTCGGGTATGCTTTCAAAAATTGCGGTAACTGTGTGCTGGGCCCATGTGACATAGTCCTGTATCTGCATTACCATATTGGAAAGGCTCTCTATAACTCTCGGGAGCACTATGAGAAGAAAGACAACAAAGAGCGCTATGGCAAAGATATAGGTAAGAAGAAGCGTAAGGCCTCTAAGCTTGGAATGCTTCGTCTTTCTGAAATGGTCTATCTTGAGCAAAGCTCTCTCGAAGGCCATCATTATAGGGTCCAGAAGATAGGCTATTATAAATCCGTAAAGTATGGGGAAAACAGGCTTTATAAGCCCGTAGAGCCAGCTGTTTACAGTAGAAAGATTGCTGACAAGCTGGTAAAAGGTTATGGAAAGGATTATCACCACAAATGCATATGTGCCGATCGTAGAATATCTCTTATTGAGTGCTCTTTTCAACTTGCTTTCCTCCGTTAACTGTCAAGTTCAGTCATTACCTCGTCTAATTGTTCGTAAAGCTCATTTATTTTATCGTCTGTCTGTGCCATTTCCTCGGAAATTTCGTTCACCTTCTGATAGTCGCTGACTATGTCGGGAGAACTTAAGCTTTCCTCCAAAGTCATCTTTAAAGCTTCAAGCTCTTCAATATCGGCTAAAAGCTTCTTTTCCTTATTTTTAAGTGAAGCTGTCAGCGCTCTCTGAGCCTTGGACTTGTGATAAACTTCCTTCTTGACGCTTTCGCCCTTTTCTTCTTCCTTTACTGCGGAGGTTTTGGGCTTGGAAAGCACCTCTTCGGAAAGCTGCTTGAAGTTCATATTGTAAAGATCATATTTGCCGTCATTAAAGTAAACTATTCTGGAAGGCACATGGGAAAGAAGCCATCTGTCATGGGAAACCACTATGAGAGTTCCGTCATAAGCTATGAGAGCTTCCTCCAAAGCTTCCTTGGAGGGCATATCCAGATGGTTGGTAGGCTCGTCCAGCAAGAGGACGTTGGCATCCTGCTCCATGAGTATGGCAAGCTTTAATCTGGCTGTCTCGCCGCCTGATAAGGCTCTTACTTCCTTGTAGACCTCTTCACCTCTAAAGCCCACCTGTGCAAGGAGGTTTCTTAAATGAAGCTCGCTTGTCAAGGGGTATCTGTCCCAAAGCTCCATGAGTATGGTCTTATAAGGGTGCAGTTCACCTGCGTCCTGATGGAAGTATGCTATCTTAGTATTTCTGCCCCAGTCGATGATGCCGTTATACTTGGGCATATTCTCTGTAAGTATCTTTAAAAGTGTGGACTTTCCTGTGCCGTTGCTGCCTATTATAGCGACCTTGTCCCCTCTTTTTACATGGATGCCGAAATCCTTGATAAGGAGCTTTTCTCTGTCCTCTTCTCTTATCATAACATCCAGATGTTCAACATGAAGAATATCGCTGACAGGTCTTACCTTGCCCTTAAATTCAAACTTGGGCGGTATCTCTATTTTAGGCGGCTTTTCCACCTTGTCCATGTGCTCTATCATTCTCAGACGGCTTTTTGCTGACTGTGAAGTAGAAGCCCTTGCCATGTTCTTATCTGCGTATTCCTGAAGGCTCTGCACGGTGTTGCAGTATTTTTCGTACTCCTTCTCCATTCTCTCCAGTCTCATCTTGCGAAGATTGAGATATTCGTTGTAGGGTGCAGAATAGGATACTATATTTAAGCCTTCAATTTCCCATGTGGTCTTTGTGACATTATTGAGGAACCATCTGTCATGGGATACTGTGAGGATAGTGCCCTTATAAGAGGTGAGATATTCCTCCAGCCATGCAAGCATGGTAAAATCAAGATGGTTTGTTGCCTCGTCCAAAATTAAGATATCCAGATCCTCCAAAAGAAGCTTACAGAGCATAAGTCTTGTCTGCTCGCCTCCGGACATCTTGGCAACAGATGTATCTCTGGGGAATGTGCCGAAGCCCATACCTGTGAGAACTGTATTTATTCTTACCTCGGCAGAATATCCGTCAAGGCTTATGAATTTTTCTTCCGCCTTCTGATAAAGAGCTTCTGTGTCCTTATATTCCTGTGAATCGTGAGAGGTGATGACACTGAGCTTTTTGCTTAAGTCATCCAGCTCCTTCTTAGCTTCGTAAACATCCTTGAGAGCATCTTCCATTTCGCTCTGGATGGTTCCGTTATTTTTCACGTCACCTGTCTGCTTTAAATATCCCACCCTGAGATAGGGTGCTCTTGTGATAGTTCCGGAGTCCTCAATGAGCTTTCCGGAAATAAGATTTAAAAGTGTTGTTTTGCCCGCACCGTTGGGGCCTATGAGTGCTATCTTGTCCCCCTTGTTTATTCCCAAAGAGACATTTTCAATTATCTGTTCTCCTCCGTAAGAGAAGGATACGTTATCAAAACTTACAAGCATTTTTCAATTCCTTTTACTATTCAATACTCTCATGGTATTTTAACACATTTCCTATACAAATAAAATAGCATAAATAAAAATTAACTTTCCCCGGCAAGCCATTTAATTGTAATTGAAGAAATGCGTTCTTTATGTTAAAATATAATCTTATGAAAGGAAGAAGCTTATGACTTTGACAGAAATGCTTTTATCGGGAGTATCGGTGCTCCTTGTTATACTTATTATACTTGCACTTATCATTTTAAAAAGAACGGGCTCCGGCTCAAAGGACAAGGAGCTGGAAAGGCTCTCCTCTGACATCCAGGACGGTCTCAGCCGCACAAAAAGTGAAATAGCCAAAAGCTTAAACAGCAATATCACAGCTGTGGGCGAGATATTGAATAAATCTCAGGAGAGAAACTGGGTAATACAGAACAGCAGAATATCCGAGCTTACAAATCAGCTCTCCTCCAATCAGGAATACCTGCAAAAAAATATAAATGACAGAATGGCTCAGATGGAAATGCGCCTTAACCACTTCCAGAACCTTTCCGAGCAGAAGCTGGAAGGCATCAAGTCTTCCGTAGAGGTGAAGCTGGACGCTATCAACACAGAAAACGCAAAGAAACTGGAAGAAATGCGTATGACCGTGGACGAAAAGCTCCAAAAGACCTTGGATGACAAGCTTTCACAGTCATTCAGTCAGGTAAGCACAAGACTTGAGGAAGTTTACAAGGGGCTTGGCGAAATGCAGAAGCTGGCAACCGGTGTAGGCGACTTAAAGAAAGTGCTTTCCAATGTGAAAACAAGGGGCATCTTGGGAGAAATACAGCTTGGAGCTATTTTAGAGCAGATACTTTCCCCCGAGCAGTACGATACAAATGTAGCCACAAGAAAGGGTTCCTCCAACGTGGTGGAATTTGCCGTAAAGCTTCCCGGTGACGGAAATGAGCCTGTATACCTCCCCATAGACTCCAAATTTCCCGGCGACAGATACGAAGCTTTGATGGATGCCTACGACACCTGCGATCCCGAAAAGATAAAGGCCGCTTCCAAGGAGCTGGAAAGAGTTCTGAAAGCCTCTGCAAAGGATATACACGACAAGTACATAGATCCCCCCTACACCACAGATTTCGGAATAATGTTCCTTCCCTTTGAAGGGCTCTATGCAGAAGCTGTGAGAATGGGGCTCATAGAGGTGCTTACAAGGGACTACAAGATAAATATTGCAGGTCCCACAACTATGGCGGCTCTTCTCAATTCTCTTCAGATGGGCTTCAGGACACTGGCTATCCAGAAGCGTTCCGGCGAGGTATGGGAAATTTTAGGCGCCGTAAAGACAGAATTCGGAAAGTTTGCCGATGTACTTGAGACTACAAGGGCAAAGATAAGAAGGGCAAACGACGATTTAGATACGCTTATCGGCACAAGAACAAGGGCAATTCAGAGAAAGCTCAGAGAAGTCACCGAGCTTCCTGCTTCCTCATCGGAAGAGCTTTTGGAGATATCACGCCTCGGCTTCAATGAAAACAGCGACGGCGAAAACTAAATTTAGTTAAGGTAAAAGAGAACTTCTCTTACTTAAATACACTTTTAATAACAAGGAGAAATCAAAATGGTTGTAATCACAATGAAAGACGGCGGCGTTATCAAGTTAGAATTAGACCGTGAAGCTGCTCCCATCACAGTTGAAAACTTTGAAAAGTTAGTTAAGGAAGGCTTCTATGACGGCCTTATCTTCCACAGAGTTATCAGCGGCTTCATGATCCAGGGCGGCTGCCCTCAGGGCAACGGCATGGGAGGCCCCGGCTACTCCATCAAGGGCGAATTCAAGGCTAACGGCGTTGATAACCCCATCAGCCATGTAAGAGGCGTTATCTCCATGGCAAGAGCTCAGGACCCCAACTCCGCAGGAAGCCAGTTCTTCATCATGCACAAGGATGCTCTCTACCTCGACGGCAACTACGCTGCATTCGGCAAGGTAGTAGAAGGCATGGATGTTGTTGATAAGATCGCTGATGTTAAGACAAACTTCATGGATATGCCCAAGGTTCCCCAGGTTATCGAATCCATCAAGATCGTTGACTAAATTGAAAAAAAGAAAGAGCCGTGCAGTTTTAAGTTTCTGCACGGCTTTTTTGCTTTAAAATCACAAGCTTATGAGATATATGATATAGTTCCTTACAATTAAGGGAGCTTTTACTTTTCGCTTATCTTTTCATTTTCCTTATAAAAAATGAAATCGTCTACATCCTCCCCCGCCTTGAACCACTCATCTATATTGATGGAATTTGTATCCTGCTTCTTATCCTTACAATAAAGGCGCATAATTAAACCCTCCTTAATTTTTATCATAATATAGAGTATATGCAGAAGCTTTTTAGCTTATTCCTAAGATTTTGCATTTTCCATAAAAAGAAAAGCGTATTTCAGTGTATTTAGTTAAATTTATTTAATATTATTGACCTTAAGTTTTCTTTATAATATAATGATAAACAACAACAGTTCCTTTCTTAATTTTATTTTATGTTCAGAGAAATTCTCGGCTTTTTACCTATTGAATACAAAGCTGAGAACTTTCGAACCTCCCTGTTTTAGAAAAAGCTTCGGGCGCACATTTCCCGAGGCTTTTTTGTCATATTTATCCTTTTGTATATTGAAAACTTCAAACCATGGGCATCCTGCCTTATTTAACCAATAAATCTATCAGGCTTTTTGTTAAATTATCAAATCATACGCAGCTTGACTTAATCAACGATTACTATATATAATGTAGTCGTCGATTTAATATTGGACAATGTATGCAAGATTGGAGGTCCAACATGGAGCTTGAAAAACTTAGAAATGAAGTTGATGAAATAGACGATAAGATCCTGGAGCTTCTCATTGAAAGAAGATCAAGGGCTCTCAAGGTAGCTGAATGCAAGGATAAAGAGGGAGTTCCCGTTTTCGATCCTTCCAGAGAGGACGCTATACTGGAAAGAATATCTAATAAGCTCACCGACAGCGATAAAAACAGCATAAATCTTTTCTTTGAGATCGTAATGGATCTTAACCGCCTTCACGAATATGAAAAGAAACCCAAGGAATTCGATGTTCACACCGAGCTTGGCGGTCTTTCTGTAAGGGCTGTTATAAAGGATACACCCAGAGCTATATGCAGATATATATCCCCTCTGGCCGCTGCAAATGTCATCATAAGTGACATTCGCTCACAGTCACTTCCCGGCGGAAAGCTCATGGTCGAACTGGAGCTTGTGGGAGACATAAAGGATACCAGCCTGGCTGCCGCTATCTCAGTTCTCTCCGACGCATCCTCTTCCTTCCAGCTTCTTTAAAAAAATATCAAGGACGCACCGGGCGTCCTTTTTTATTTGAAAAGAAAGTTTTTTCCTGATATAATGAACTGGTTAAGTTTCTAACGATTCTTTTGAGGTGATATTGTTTGGATATTAAACAGCTTGAAGCATTTGTAAATGTGATAAAGCTAAAAAGCTTTTCAAAAGCTGCAAAAAAGCTCTTTTTGACACAGCCCACCATAAGCGCACACATAGTTTCTCTGGAGCAGGAACTGAACACCAAGCTTCTCGTAAGAACAACAAGAGAGGTATACCCCACAAAGGTGGGACAGGTGCTTTTCAAGTATGCAGAGGAGATACTCATGCTCCGTGAGGACGCAATAGAAGCTGTGGGAAACTTCGAGTTGTCCAAGGAGGGCGAGATAGTTATTTCCGCCTCATCCATCCCGTACAATTACTTCCTTCCTGCTGTCATGAAAGCTTTTTCTGTAAAGAATCCCAAGGTCACCTTCAAGGTCACAAAGGACGATTCAGCCTCCGTAATAAAAAAGGTGGAGGAGCAGACTGCGGACATAGGCTTTGCAGGTTCTTCCTTCAACAGCCAGAAATGCGTATTTGAGCCCTTCAACGAGGACCGTCTGGTGATAATAGCCCCCAATACCCTCTACTACAAGACCAAATTTTCCAACGGCTACTCCATTCAGAGACTTCTCAAGGAGCCATTCATAAGCAGAAAAAAAGGCTCCGGCACAAGAAAAGAATCCGAGTACCTTCTGCGTGAAGCCGGAATAGATATTTCAAAGATACACATAGTAAGCGAGCTTGACGACAATCAAAGCGTGATAAAGGCTGTCAGCGAGGGCGGCGGTGTTGCGGTAATATCCTCACTTGCGGCAGAATCCACTTCGCTTAAATCAAAGATACTCACCTTCAGCTTCGAGAATATAAGCCGCACAAGAAAGATATACATAGTAAAGCACACCCTCAATCCCCTTACCCCTGCCGGAAATGAATTTTAC
>SAMEA104404106__coassemble_786_pt1 | contig 28984 bp, 26 predicted proteins | sample SAMEA104404106__metabat2_low_PE_047 | metagenome-assembled genome bin SAMEA104404106 (sample SAMEA104404106) | Balaenoptera acutorostrata | reverse complement strand
AACGCCAGCCTGTCACGCTGGAGGTCGTGGGTTCGAGCCCCATCTTGGTCGCCAATTAAATATGCGGGTTTAGCTCATCTGGTAGAGCGCCACCTTGCCAAGGTGGAGGTAGCGAGTTCGAGCCTCGTAACCCGCTCCAAATTACACGGTGCATTTGTTTGTACCGTGTTTCTTTTTGTATAAATATTCATAAAGTTAAAATTTTATGCATTTGCATATATGCAGAAAAAGTCCCCGGAATTTGTATTTTCCGGGGATATTTTTTAGTATTCCAAGATGTTTAAAAGTGTCTGCACCATGAAGGGAGAGGAACTGAAGTCCTTGATCTTTAAGTTTTCGGGAAGCTTTTCTTCGTTTCTTTCATTGTAGACCTGTATCATTTCCGGCAGTTTTTCGTCTATCTCTTTTTCTGTTATTTTTAAGCTTTCTCTGTCGGGGAAGGTGGCTGTGAATTCGCCCATGTTTCCCACAAGTGCTATTGCTATCACGGCATTTTTTTCGATCACGGGGATGTAGGCATCGTCCACGTCATCTTCATATATAACTTCAAAACCGTAGGGCTCTTCGCTTGTGTGCAGCTTATTTATGCTGTCTGCATAGGGCCATCTTAAATTCTGTGTGAGCTTTCCCACATCGGGCATACTGCCTATATAAGGTGTCTTGTTTAGGTAGAGGATGTTTGCAAAGTTGGATATGACCTCTCCTTTTTGCCAGATAACCTTTCCGAACATTCTCACTTCATCTATTCCCTCAAGGGGAACCTCTATTTTGCCGTGCATCTTGCTGCGTAAGGGGGAAACTAAAGCCTCTCTGACTGTTATTGTGGCTGTATTTCCGCTTATATCTGTCTTGATGCTGCTGAAAATCGTTGCAGATGAGGGGTTGAAAATCTTTACCTCCAAATAGCCGTCATCATTTATGAAAGCTTCGTAGGGCTTATCTGTCACTTTCATGCCTATTGCAAATATCTGCACCAGCGCAATAATTATAAATACAAATGAAGTTGCCAGTATGGAAAGAACTATCTTTTTAACGTTTCTTTTCTTGACTTTTTTTAGGTAGTCAACTTCCTTTTCATCATTTTTTCCGTCAACATCTTCGCCCATGCCTTCATATAGCTTTCGGCAGTCTTCACAGTGGGAAAGATGCTCTTTTATTATTTCGTCCGTCTCTTTTTCGGTGAGCTTTTCCATGTATGATGGAAGCAGGTCCCTGATGACGGAGCAGGGTATCTTATTTGTCATCTTGTGTTTCTCCTTTCAGTTTTTCTTTTGCACGGTAAAATGTCACCCGTGCGTAGGTTTCGCTTTTTCCTATGACAAGGCCTATTTCTTTGAAACTAAGTCCTCCAAAGGACCTTAAGTAAACTATTTCCTTTGCAGTTTCGTTTAGAAGATGGATTTTCTTAAGAAACTGTAAATTTCCTTCTTTTGCAAGTGCTTCATCTTCGGCAGAGGATGAAAAAAGGTCGCTTTCATTTTCTTCCGTGGGTATTTCCCTGGAATTTTTCCTCAGGTATTTGTACCACGAGTGCTTTGCTATCTGACAGAGCCACACAGAAATTTTGCAGCTTCCGTCAAAGGAATCTATGCTTTTTACCGCCTGATAAAAGGTTTCCTGACAAAGCTCCTCGGCGAGGGCATCGTCGTGGGTCTGCATCTTTAGAAACTTGAAAACCGTCAAAGCGTATTCCTTATAAATTTTCTCCATATCCTCCAAAGGTCCTTCACCTCCTTCAACCTGTATATCCCAAAACAGCAGGTTTCGTTACAGCTTATTATATCAAAGTTTTTAAAAAAAGATAAAAAATCCCCTGCAAGGAAAAATTCTTTGTCAGGGGATAAATTTTTATTCTAATTTCTTGTACCTGAAAAGGTAGATGATGCCGTATGTGAGGCAGGAAATTATAACTATGGAGCTTCCGGAAGCTATGGAGAAGTTGGCGGAAATGAATAAGCCGCCGATGCAGAAGAGAGCTCCGAAAACTGCGGATAATAAGATACGCACGTTGAATTTCTGGCTCAGTAAGAAGCTGCAGGAAGCGGGCACCGCAAGAAGGGAAATGACTAAGATGATGCCGGCAATTCTTATTAAAACAACCACTGTCAGGGAGATCATCACCATGAGAAGATAGGAGAGGAATCTTGTCTTGATGCCTCTTATAAAGCTTCCCTCCTCGTCAAAGAGGAAGGCTCTCCAGTCATTGTAGAACATGATGAAGAGGAAAAGCACTATGCAGGTGAGGATGAGCTCTAACTTTAAATCCGCCTTTGTGACAGCTAAGATATTTCCGAAAAGGTAGGTGCTCATATCGGGGGGATAGCCGGGAGCAAAGCCTATGAAGGCTATACCCAAGGCCATACCGCAGGACCAGAGCATGGATATTATGACATCTGAATTGGAAAGCTTCTTTTCGCTTACCTTTGCTATGACGACACCGCCCAAGATGGAAAAGCCCATGGCTCCCAAAAGGGGATCGAAGCCGCAGAGATAGCCTAAACCTACGCCGCCGTAAGCTGTATGTGCTATGCCGCCTGCCATCATCAGAAGTTTTTTCTGAACTATGATAACGCCTATCACAGCGCAGATTATAGAGGAAAGCAGGGAAGCCATAAGCGCATTCTGGAAAAATTCGTAATGTAAAAGCTCTGACATATTAGTTAGCCCCCTTGTAGTCGATGTGGTGTCCGTGGCCGTGGTTGTGGTCACAGCAGTGGTCGCCCAGAACTCTGTGGGGAACTCCGTGAGCTATGAGATCGACAGGGCAGTTGTAGAGCTGTTCCACAACGCTTTCTGTGAGATTGGGCTCACCGTGGTAAATGAGACCTCTGTTGATGCAGATTATTCTCTTTACGTTGGAGGCAACTGTCATAAGGTCATGTGTAACTAAAACTATGGTCTTTTTCTCGTTTAAGTTTTCCAAAAGCTCGTAGATAAGCTCCTTTGATGCGGGGTCAACAGCCGCTGTGGGCTCATCCAGCATCAGAAGATTGGGGTCGGAGGCAAGGGCTCTTGCTAAGAGAAGTCTCTGAAATTCTCCGCCGGAAAGGGAGCTTATCTGTCTCTTGTAAAGATCGTCAAGAGATACCATCTTTAAGTATCCCATGGCCTTTTCCTTCATCTCCTTGGAAAATCTCTGAAAGGGGTGAAGTCCGGGGGAAAGCATTCCGCAGAGCACGGTTTCTAAAACTGTTATTGGGAAGCTCCTGTCCATATTGGAAAACTGGGGCACATAGCCTATCTGGTGGATGGCCTTTTTTGAGGAGTCACCCATTATCTTTATTTCACCGGTCTTTATGGGAATAAGTCCTAAGATGGATTTTAAAAGTGTGGACTTTCCGCCGCCGTTGGGTCCCATTATTCCCACGAAATCCCTCTCCTCAATATCGACGGATATGTCATTGAGGGCAGGGGTCTCTCCGTAGGAAACGGTGAGATTTTTTATTTCAATAGCGTTCAATGTATTACCTTCCTTTGCAATTTGCAATTCACTTGCAAATCTGATAATATCATAAAAAAAAGAACCAGTCAAGGAAGTTTAGGTTTTAATTTAACTAATTATGTGCTAAAATGACTTTGTATGAGATAATTTAAGAGAAGAGGTGCATTATGGCTTACAAGACCGTGACAAAAGAGCTTATCATAGATTTTCTTAATTCCAATCCCGATACTGCGTTTACGGTAGATGAAATAAAGGAACACCTTGAAGAGCAGAAGAATAACGCCAATGTAACCACCATATATAGAATTTTGGATAAGCTTTATGAGGAAAACTGCCTTATGAAGTTCTTAGATGAAGATAAAAAGCGATATACATATAAATATGTGCCCAAGGAGAGCGGATGCTTTTCCCATATGCATCTTAAATGCTCCGGCTGCGGAAAGATAATCCATCTTGACTGCGACCACTCAAAAATGTTTATTGAGCATATATATAAGGAACACGGCTTCTCCATAAACTGTGAAAATGCCGTGCTTTACGGTCTCTGCGATGAATGCAGAAAGAAAGAAGAGAAAGAAAAGGAATAAGACTTACAGGAAAGGAAGACCCATGAAGAAGAGAATTTTGAGCCTTGCCCTTGCCATGATGATGCTCACAGGCTGTGCAGGAGGAAGCGTAGTTAAGAAAACTGCCCCCCTCATGTCGCCGGAAGAATTTGAAGGAAGCTTAGAAGAGATATATCCTCAGGAAGACGACATCTTTGAAGAGGAAGCTTCGGATGAAGAAAAAGAAAGTGAAGAGGATAAGCTTAAAGAAGAGCAGGAAAAGTTAGAAGAGCAAAAGCGCCTTGAGGAAGAAGAGAAGAAGTTAGAAGAACAGAAGCACCTCGAGGAGGAGCAGAAGAAGTTAGAAGAGCAGAAGCGCCTCGAGGAAGAGCAGAAGAAATTAGAGGAACAGAAGCGCCTTGAGGAGGAGCAGAAGAAGTTAGAAGAACAGAAGCGTCTCGAGGAGGAGCAGAAGAAGTTAGAAGAGCAGAAACGCCTTGAGGAAGAAGCGAAAAAGTTAGAAGAACAGAAACGCCTCGAAGAAGAACAGAAAAAGCAGGAAGAAATTCAGCAGAATGAAATAAAAGACACTATTTCAGGCACTTCTATAAATGGAGAGATGAAAGCTGTATGGGTCTCCTATCTTGAGTTTCTCACACTGGCACAGGGACAGACAGAGGAAGGCTTCACACACAATATGGAATACCTCATGTCCACCAGTGCAAATTTCGGCTTGAATACAGTTTTCGTGCAGGTGCGTCCCTTCGGCGATGCCCTCTATGAATCAGAATATTTCCCTTACAGCTACTGCCTTACAGGCACAGAGGGCGTGGACCCCGGTTACGATCCCTTGGCTATAATAATCAGGGAAGCTAAGAAGTACGGACTTTCCGTCCATGCGTGGATAAATCCTTACAGAGTGCGAGTTCCCGGAAGCAACAAGGAAATATGCTCCCACAATATAGTAAACAGCTATATAAAGTCGGGCTCCGATGCTGTTATCAGGTATAACGGCGGGACCTACTATAACCCTGCCAGTCAGAATGCAAGAGATCTGATAGTGGCAGGAGTTATGGAGATAATCGAAAATTACGATGTGGACGGCATCCACATGGACGACTATTTCTACCCCACGACAGATGCGGCATTTGATGTGAAATACTACAATTCCTACGTCGCAAACGGAGGCAAATTATCCCATGATGCGTGGAGAAGAAAGAATGTAGATACACTTTTACAGCAGCTTTATTATTCTATCAAGCAGGCGGACAGCAGTATACTTTTCGGCGTCAGCCCTCAGGCAAGAATGGATATCAACTACAACGCCCAGTATGCAGACGTGGCAAAATGGCTTTCCACAGACGGCTATCTCGACTATGTGTGCCCCCAGATATACTTTGGCTTCCAGCATCCCACAGTTCCCTATGAGGCGACCTTGAAGATGTGGAATGACATGGCTAAAAAGGGCAACAAAAAGCTCTATGTGGGACTTGCCGCCTATAAGTGCGGTGTAGCCGATTCCACCAACGAGTGGGTGAACCACAGCGATATACTTTCCCGTCAGGTGCTCTCTGCAAGGGAGTATTCCCAGTACGGCGGCTTTGCGATATACCGTTTTGACAGCATTTTCAGACCGGAAGCATCGGTCAAAAATTATATAGCAAATGAGCGCAAGGCTCTCAAGGCCATCATGTAAGCTTTAAGGAGACTAAGAATTTTGGCAAGGAACAGAAGAAAAAATAATTCGACACTTTTGATATGTATAGCTTTCGTAGCGGTGACATTTTTTGCACTGGCGGCGGCTTTCCTGTTAAAAGGTCCCATAGAATTAGAAAATCCCTTTGAAAGGGATGGATCTGAGGAAGTTTCCGCAGAGGAGAGCGCTTCTGAGGAAGTATCGGAAGCTCCCGAGGCTTCGGAAGGTGAAGAAGCAGAGGAAGAGAGGGTGAAGATAGAAAAGCCCTCCGAGGTGAGAGCCGGCGGCTTAAAGGCAGGCAGAGAATTTGACCCCGATTCTTCCCCCGAGGAGATCAAAGCTTCCATAGATTCCTATATAGAATACGCACTTTCCATGGAGCTCAATTCTGTATATATAGATACTGTCACAGAGGACGGCAGACTTCTTTATCCCTCCTCACAAAATGAGAGCGTTTCCTTCCCCGAGGACTTTTCCCCCATAACCTATGCGGTGGATAAAGCTCAGGAAAAGGGACTTTTCACCATTTTAAAATACTATGCAGCACCCAATAACTTCGGCACAGCTCCTAAAAGATAGATGGCTTCGGTGCTTCTACTTTAGATAAGGTGGAAGAGGACGGAACCTATTTTGCAAAGAATTTCTACGCCGATGCAATAGCTCTCGACGGCTATTACTATCCAAAAAATGAAGAAACCTATCAGGAATATTTGGACAGCGGCTCTTTCTTAAGCTTCGAGGACTATCAGCAGAAGGTATCCGAAAAATATGTTTCGGTTATAGAAAAGCTTTTGAGAGACAACGAATCCTGCACCTACTTTGCACTTGCAACAGAGCCCCAGTGGCTTTCCAATAAGGAGGACGAAAAGGGAAGCGCAACAGTTGCACCCTTCTCCTGCAAGAGCGACGGAAATGCAGATATTCTTGATATGAGCGACAGAATAACTGTGGATTTTGTGCTTTTGGACTGCTACGGATCCACAGAGGACACCACAGTTCCCTTCCAGAGCGTCATCACATGGTGGGATAATGCACTTGCAGAGAGAGAGATCCCATTCATGGTGCTTCACTACACCTCCAAGGCCGCAACCGAGGAAGTTGGCTGGAGCCAGTACGACCAGATATCCCGTCAGGTAATAGAGTCAAGACCTATGAAATTCTACGAGGGAAGCGTCTTTGATTCCATGGCGAGAATGAAAGAGGACCCCAAGGAATTTGCTACAAAGCTTCTGGGATATTATGAGGGCTCTGTAAAGGCAGAACACATAATGACCGACCTTGAGATAATTACCCCCACAAAGACAAAGTTCACATCCTTTGATAAGGTAATAGCTTTCTCCGGAAATACCGACCCCAACACAGAGGCCACCATCAACGGAATAAAGATAGAGACCGATGCCAACGGCTACTTCAACCTCCAGCTTGACCTTAAGGAAGGCGAAAACGTCTTTAAGGTGGAGCATAAGGGCAAGACAAAGGTCTATAATATTACACGAGTTGTAGAAGTTGTAAGGAACGTAAACCCCACAGGCACACTTAAGGTCGACGGCTCCACAAAGCTTACAATCACAGCCGAGGGCTATCAGGATGCGGAGCTTTACGCAGTTATAGCAGGGCAGAAGATACCCATGGTCCCCGACTTAGACGGCACAGATGAGACCTTGAGAAATACTTCTTACCTGAGATTTAAGGGCACATACACCGTTCCCGATGCAACAACAACACCTCAGAACTTAGGCACTATCGAGGTATTCGGTACATCAAAGGGCATCACCAAGTCCAAGAAGGGTGCCAATATCATAATCAATGCAAGAGCGCTTCCCTCCGACGGAAAGCCCATAATAGTCACAGCCGATCTGGCCGAGACTTTCCCGGGAAATACAGCTTCTGCATACTCAGACCCCACCTGCTTCCCCATACCCAAGGGCTCTTTGGACTACGCAGTTGGCAGCGAGATGAAGTACAGCGTAAATGACAGAGGCAAGGTAAAGACCTATTCCTTCTATAAGCTGGCTTCCGGCTTAAGAGTTCTCACAGATGATATCGCCGCAGTTTCTGAAAAAAATGCCCCTGTGGGCAACAAGATAAGCGGTGTAAAGGTGGAAGCTGACGGCAGACACACAAAGGTAATAGTCAATACCAAGCAGGCAGTTTCCTACACGGCAAGCTATTCCAGCAGTAAGATAACCTTTAAGTTCCACTACACAGATTCAGCCCCTCAGGGAGTATACGAATTAAATAAGAATCCTCTTTTCAGCCGCCTCACCTTCAAGGGCGCTACAATGACACTTGACCTCATAAATGACGGCATCTTCTTCGGATATACCGCCTACTACGAAAACGGTCAGCTCGTCTTACGCTTCAATAATCCACCCCCATCCAGGGGCGGAAGCCTGAAGGGCACCAAGATAGTCATTGACCCCGGTCACGGAGCTGAGGATACAGGCGCTCTGGGCTACCTTGCAAGCCACCCCGAAAAGGTCATCAACTGGCAGATAGCTACCTATTTAGAGCAGGAATTAAAGGACAGGGGAGCATCTGTTTACAAGATACCCACAATAAACCACAACTATTCACTGGCAGAGAGAGTTGCTATAACAGAGGATTATGACCCCCATATCTTCATAAGCATCCACAATAACTCACTGCTTTACAATCAGACCACAACAGGAACAGAAGCTTACTACTTCAACCCCTTCTCCTATGCACTTTCCCAGTACACAGCCGGAAATGTTGCTCAGGCTCTCGGCACACAGAACAGGGGCGGAAAGTTCGGTTATTACTACGTCACAAGAAGTATGCAGTATCCCGGCATACTTTTGGAGGGCGGCTTCATGACCAACCCCACCGAGTACAATAAGCTCATAACTCCTGCATATCAGCAGAGGATGGCATCAGCCGTTGCCAATTCCATAAGCTCTTATTTCAGCCTCATGTCCAAGAATGTCCCCAACAGGACAGGCTCACAGGTCATAGGCTCCATGGACGGCAGTGAACCTGCACCGGCCCCTGCACCCGATACCCCGGAAACTCCCTCTGAAAGCACACCTGCACCTGACGAGGCATCAAAGCCCGACGGAAACGGAGCAGAAGGAGTAGAATCTGAAAATGTAGTTCTCAGCCACCTTGAAATGAAGCTCAAGGCAGGAGAGAGGCAGGTACTCTCTGTTGAAAACGAGGACAAGAGCAGGGAAGTTGTCTGGAATATAGACAAGGAAGGCATAGCCAAATTCTACGCCGAGTCCTCTTCCCCCAGAGAACTGACAGTTGAGGGCGTAAAGCCGGGAGTTGTTACAGTAACAGCTCAATATAAGGGTGATAAATCCACAAAGGCTGTCTGCAAAATAATAGTAGAATAATAAAAGAAGCCTGCGTAAGAAAATTATGCAGGCTTTTACTTTGATTTTTTAAGGAGAGATATTATGCCGGATAAATTTATACTGCATTCTGAATATCAGCCCACAGGAGACCAGCCCGAAGCTATAAAAAAGCTGACAGACGGACTCAATGCCGGCATGAAGGAACAGACACTTCTGGGCGTAACAGGCTCCGGCAAGACCTTCACAATGGCAAATGTCATAGCCAATGTGAACAGGCCCACTTTGGTTTTAGCTCACAATAAGACACTGGCTGCACAGCTTTGCTCGGAATTCAGAAGCTTCTTCCCCGAAAATGCGGTGGAATACTTCGTTTCCTACTATGACTACTACCAGCCTGAGGCCTATGTTCCCTCCACAGATACCTATATCGAAAAGGATTCCGCTATAAATGACGAGATCGAGAGACTTCGCCACTCTGCAACAGCTTCTTTAGGCGAGAGGCGTGATGTTATCATAGTGGCATCTATCTCTTGCATCTACACTTTGGGCGACCCTATCGACTACAAGAACATGACTATTTCCATGAGAACAGGCATGGAGAAGGACAGGGACGAATTTCTAAAGCGCCTTGTGGAATTGCAGTACGAAAGAAACGATATTTCCTTTGAAAGAAATAAATTCCGAGTTCGTGGCGACACTGTGGAAGTTTACCCCTCTTACTTCAATGAAAAGGCCTATCGCTTCGAGTTTTTCGGTGACGAAGTTGACAGGATAAGCGAAATAAATCCCCTTACAGGCGAGGTTAAAAATGTAGTTAATCACGCCTCTATCTATCCTGCCAGCCATTACATCGTTCCAAAGGAGAAGATGGCAAAGGCTATCGAGGAGATAAGGAAACAGTGCGATGAGCAGGTAAAATATTTTCAGGACAACGGCAAGCTCATAGAAGCTCAGAGAATAGCCGAAAGAACAAACTACGATCTCGAAATGCTGACAGAGATAGGCTTCTGCAAGGGCATCGAGAACTATTCCGGCGTCATTTCCGGCAGAAAGCCCGGACAATGCCCCTACACCCTCATGGACTACCTTCCCGACGACTTTGTCATGTTCATAGATGAAAGCCATGTAACACTTCCTCAGGCACACGCCATGCTGCCCGGTGACCGCTCAAGAAAGAAGAGCCTTATAGACTACGGCTTCCGACTTCCTTCAGCTTTGGATAACCGCCCCCTTTCCTTTGAGGAAATGTACGGCAAGATAAATCAAGTGGTCTTTGTTTCGGCGACTCCTGCTGAATTTGAAAGAAGCCACTCATCACAGATAGTCCGTCAGGTAATACGCCCCACAGGACTTTTAGACCCTGTTATAGAGGTTCGCCCTGTGGAAGGACAGGTGGACGACCTTCTCTCTGAAATCAACGAGAGAGGCAAGAGGGGAGAGCGCATACTTGTCACCACCCTCACCAAAAAGATGGCGGAGGACCTTACCGAATACTACAAAAATGTAGGCGTCAGGGTGAGATATATGCACTCCGATGTTGACACCATTGAGAGAATGGAGATAATAAGAGACCTTCGTGAGGGAGTTTTCGATGTGCTTATCGGAATAAACCTTTTAAGAGAGGGCCTTGATATCCCCGAGGTTTCTTTGGTTGCCATTTTGGATGCGGATAAAGAGGGCTTCCTTCGCTCCGAGACTTCCCTTATACAGACCATAGGCAGAGCCGCACGAAATTCAGAGGGCAAGGTCATAATGTACGCAGATTCTGTGACAGACTCCATGGAGAGCGCTATCAGCGAGACTTACGCAAGGAGAGAAATTCAGGAAGCTTACAATAAGGAACACAACATCACCCCCAAGACCATCAAAAAGGATGTAAGAGAGATATTAGAAATTTCTTCTAAGGATAAGGTTGATAAAAAGACAAAGAAGAAGCTTCTTCCCCACGAAAAGCAGGCTCTCATCAAAAAGCTTACTGCCGAAATGCAAAATGCCGCAAAAATTCTGGAATTTGAGCACGCAGCTTATCTCCGTGATAAGATACTCAAGCTAAAAAATGAGAAGTAATTGTCTTATTGATGCAAATATGCTCAAAAGCACTTTTAATTTGCGATAAAATAGGCTATAATTCATATAAGTGCAAGAAAACTATTAAGGAGCGATATTATGAAGAAGATTTTAGCTTTAACACTCAGCTTTTCTATGATCATGTCACTTTCCTTATGTGCCTTTGCCGCACACGAAGGGGACTGGGATAGGGATACCTACGGCGGTGACCCCGACTACTTCAAGGTTGGAGATCAGGCTTATTCCTACGAAGATTTTATAGATGTAAAGAATGCAGACTCACATCTTGTCCCCGGAAATGAATATTTCTTTGAGCTTGACTGGTCCGGCAGAGCTCTCACAGACGAATTTTTTGAGCATTACACCGCAAGTGTAAATGTGGGAACAGCTTTCCCCGGCTATGATAAAGAGGACAGAGACAACGAGGAAAACTACCTCAGCTCCACCTCCGCAGAGAAGCTTGTAAAGGCTGACCTCAGAAAGGTAAACGGCAAGTATTACCTCCATGTTGATGTAAACAGCCACTACCCCTACACCACAGAAAAGACACTCTGGGTTTATATCATCGCAAAGGACAAGCTGGATTCTACATACAGAAGCCGTGTTACATCTGAATTTGACATCGGCTATTCCAAGAATACAGACGCTGTTCCCGTAAACAGCTCCGAGGTTTCCGTTGACAATGACGAACCTGTTATGGAATTTTCCGAGGATTTAGGCAACTGCACCATCGAGATGGAGGACGGCAGCTTATTTGAGGCAAAGTTCCCCAAGACAAAGGACACCAAGGTAAACTTCCACCATTCTATGGACGCTTCCTCTGCTGTAAAGATGGCAAATCCCAATGCGAATATGAGATTTTTAAGCTTCACAGCAACACCTGACTTTATGAATAAGGGCCGCCTCTTACTCAAGGCACCCGGAAATATGAAGTACGCATACGAGATCGACAACGGAACATTGAAGCAGGTAGGAGCTTCCCCCAGAGACGGATATATCGCTGTTATCACAGATTCTTTAGGTTCCTATGTGGTATCAGATAGAGCTTTAAATGCCCCCGCTTCTTCCACATCTCCTGCAAATCCCCCTGCGGCAAATGAACCTCAGGCAAAGCCCAATGTTCCCTATAATCCCGGAACAGGCGCAGAAATTTAAAATTTAAAAGGTAAAAGGCAGCGTGGTAAAATCTGCGCTGCCTGAATTTTTCTTAAAAAGAATCTATATTCTATTGTCAAAGCGAAATTTTGACAGGTTTGGAGCAAAATATGAAAATCGGAAAAATCAGAAAAGCCCTTCATGCGGCAAATGAAACCCTGAGAAACAAGCCGGGAGTCGCAACTGTATACATCCTTCTCAGAATAGCTGTGATAGTTGTGATGGTGGCGCAGTTTTTCAATAGGAACTTTGAAAACGTCTTTCTCTGCCTTTTGACGCTGGTGCTTTTTTTAATGCCGACAATGCTGGAAAAGCGACTTTCCATCGCCCTCCCCAATACCCTTGAGATAATCATACTTCTCTTTATCTTCTCTGCGGAGATATTAGGGGAGATACGTTCTTACTACACCACCTATCAGGGCTGGGACACCATGCTCCATACCCTCAACGGCTTCCTCTGTGCCGCCATCGGTTTTTCTCTGGTAGATATGCTCAATCGTGACAAACGCTTCTCCATGAAGCTCTCACCGGTATTTATGGCGATAGTGGCCTTCTGCTTCTCCATGACCATAGGAGTTATGTGGGAATTTTTCGAGTGCGGAATGGATTACTTCTTCGCCTTTGATATGCAGAAGGATATGATAGTAAATCAGATATCCACCGTCGTTCTGGACCCCACAGGAGGCAATACACCTGTTGTGATAAAGGGCATAGAAGATGTGATACTCGTTGTAAACGGAGAAAATATGCCCCTTAATGTGGGAGGCTATATAGATATCGGACTTCTCGATACCATGAAGGACCTTCTTGTCAACTTTATAGGAGCTGTGGTCTTTTCTGTGATAGGCTACTTCTATGTTAAGAACAGGGGAAAGGGCAAATTTGCAAATAGATTCATCCCCAAGGTCACAAAAGGAAAATAACTTATTAAAAAGAAAACCGCTTAAGGAAATCTTCCCTAAGCGGTAATTTTTTATCTTTGGTAACTACTTTACGCAGTACTTGGACATATATTCTTCCATCTTGGCCTTGATCTCATCGGTGATGTAAACCTTGCCGTCAACGGGTCTGTTGTGAAGAACTTCGATAACTTCCTTAACTGTTACGATAGGATAGGTCTTGATGCCAAAATCTCTTTCGATCTCCTGAATAGCTGTCATATCGCCCTGACCTCTTTCCATTCTGTCAACGGAAATGATAAGTCCTGCGATGTTTACGTCAGCTGCTGCCTTGAGCTGGGGAAGTGTCTCTCTGATAGCTGTGCCTGCTGTGATAACGTCCTCGATGATAACTACATTGTCCTTGTCCTGAAGCTTGTAGCCTACCATCTTGCCGCCTTCGCCGTGGTCCTTAACTTCCTTGCGGTTGAAGCAGTAGTTAACGTCCATGTTGTGGTTGTTCCAGAGAGCTGCTGCTGTGGAAACTGCTAAGGGAATGCCCTTGTAAGCAGGTCCGAAGAGGGAAGCGATATCCTTTGTGATATTGCCCTTTTCGATGTTTTCCATAAGGCACTCTGCGTAGAATTCGCCTAACATGGAAGCCTGACGGCCTGTCTTGTAGTTGCCTGTATTAACAAAGTAGGGTGTGTTTCTGCCGGACTTTGTTACAAAATCTCCGAATGTTAAAACTCCGGATCTAACCATGAATTCAATAAACTTTACCTTATACTCGTTCATTTATTTTGCCTCTCTTTCCAGAAAAGAATTTCTGATATCTTCTATCTTGTTAAAGCCTCTTCTTTCCATAAACGCCTTAAGACCTTCTACAACGTCCACAGGAGCTGTGGGGTTAAAGAGTGCTGCGGAGCCTACTGCTACTGCATTTGCGCCTGCCATGATAAATTCAGCCGCATCCTCGCCTGTCATGATTCCGCCTAAGCCGATGATGGGGAGCTTTACAGCGTTTCTCACCTGATAAACCATTCTTACGGCAACAGGCTTTATAGCGGGGCCGGAAAATCCGCCCATCTTATTGGCAACTACGGGAACAGAGCGGTTTACATCTATTCTCATGCCCAAAAGTGTATTTATAAGTGTGATTCCGTCTGCACCGCCTGCTTCAACTGCCCTTGCAATTTCTGCTATGTCGGTGACATTGGGTGTGAGCTTGATAAATACAGGCTTCTTGGAAACCTTCTTTACAGCTTCTGTAACTTCCTGAGCCATGTGGGGATTGGTTCCGAAGCCGATGCCGCCCACCTTTACATTGGGGCAGGAGATGTTGACTTCTAAAATGTCCACGCAGGTGTCGGAAAGCTTTTCGCATACCTCGCAGTATTCCTCAATGGAGTGACCTGCCACGTTTGCAACGATAACAGTGTCCGCATTTTCCATCTGGGGGAGCTCATTCTCTATAAAGGACTTCACACCGGGATTCTGTAAGCCTACGGAATTTATCATACCGCCGTAGGTCTCAGCGATTCTGGGTGAGGGATTTCCCATCCATGCGTCGGGAGCTACGCCCTTTAAGGTTACAGCGCCTAACTTCTGGGGGTCATACCATCTGGAGGAATCAGCCCATGAAAATGTACCGGAAGCGGTAGTTACGGGATTTTTCCAATGGGTACCGCAAATATCTACTGATAAATCTATATTACTCATTAAAAAATCACCTCTTCTGCCTTGAATACAGGGCCGTCCTTACATACCTTTTTGCGAACAACCTCGCCGTTTATATTGAGGTCGATGGCACAGCCTACGCATGCGCCGTAACCGCAGCCCATTCTCTCTTCCATAGAGATAAATGTGGGGATAGCCTTTTCCTTTGTGTACTCTGTGAAGAACTTGAGCATGATCTTAGGTCCGCAGGCAAAAGCTGCATCAGCTGCTATACCCTCGGACTTTAAGAACTGTACTACATTTCCGTGGAAACCAAAGGTTCCTAAATCTGTGCAGATATGTACCTCTGAACCTGCCTTTTCAAATTCCTCAATGAGGAAGGGCTCATCTCTGAAGCCTAAAACTGCAATAGTCTTTAAGCCTTCTGCCTTGCACTTCTTAGCTAAGTTGAGCATGGGAGGGATCCCCACGCCGCCGCCTGCTAAAAGTACGGTGTCGCCTTCCTTTAAAAAGCTTGTATCGAAGGAGTTGCCAAGAGAAGTTGAAACATCAACTCTGTCTCCTGTTTTTAATCCTGAAAAGAGCTTTGTGCCTTCTCCCACCACCTTGAAAACTAAGGTAAGTGTGTCATTTGTACTGTCACAGATGCTTATGGGGCGGGGGAGCAGGAGACAGGCGTTATCGGTATACACGTTTACGAACTGTCCCGCCTTGGCCTCCTTGAAAGCATCCTTGCAGAAAAGGCAAAGCTTATAAATGTCCTGCGCTATCATTTCATTAGAAGTGACGAGTGCAGAGTTTTTTACTAATGAAGTCATAGTTAGCTCCTTTTTTAAAAATGAAGGCCTATTTAAAGGCCTTCATTAAATCGTCTCTCATTAAAAGTGCTGCGTTTCTGGAGTATTTTGCGAAATCCTCTTCCTTTGCGCCTTCAATCTTTTTGTATGAAGCTATGATTCCTCTGGAGGAGTTAACGATTGCGCCTCGCCTGTTCTCATCGAAGAAGCCCTTGAGGTCCTCAGCCTTTCCGCCCTGTGCGCCGTATCCGGGAACTAAGAAGAATACGTGGGGGCAAAGCTTGCGAAGCTCAACTCCTTCTCTGGGGTGTGTAGCTCCTACAACAGCTCCGACGGAGGAGAAGCCGTAAGAACCTATAACATCATTTCCCCATGTGTTGATAAGCTCGGCAACGTGTGTGTAAAGAGGTCTTCCGGCAACTTCTCTGTCCTGAATTTCGGAAGAAGACTTGTTGCTTGTCTTAAGAAGAACAAAGATTCCTCTCTTTTCCTTTTCGCAGGCCTTTATAAAAGGTGCGATACCGTCTGTTCCCAAATAGGGGTTGACAGTAACGAAATCCTCCTGCCAAAGGTCAAAGTGTGCGCCTTCAATATCACAGCCCTCGATGTGTCCTGCATAAGCGGCTGCTGTGGAGGAAATATCTCCTCTCTTGATGTCGCCGATTATTACAAGTCCCTTTTTCTTGGCATAGTCAACTGTCTTTAAATAGCAGTCTAAGCCCTCTAAGCCGTATTTCTCGTACATTGCGATCTGAGGCTTTACAGCGGGAACAATGTCTGCAACTTCATCTATGATAGCCTTGTTGAATTCAAAGAACATATTGGCAACGGCCTTGGGGGTCTTGCCGAACTTATTGAACATATCTTCCTTTAAGAAAGAAGGCATCATTTCCAATGTAGGGTCAAGACCTACAACAGAGGGGTTTTCTTTTTCTTGGATGGCACTGATAAGGCGGTCGATCATTTTAGAATTCGTCCCTTTCAAAAACTATTTCTCCGTCCTTGATGGTCATCATAACCTGGCAGGAAAGTTTCTTTCCCTTGAACGGGGTAAAGCGGCCCTTTGTCTTGAATTCCTCGGGATTTACAACATATTCTCTGTTTTCGTCAAAGATAACTATGTCTGCACGTCTGCCCTTTTCGATGCTGCCTGCTTCTATTCCCAGAAGCTCTGCGGGCTTTACGGACATTCTCTCGATGAGGGTGGGAAGGTCTATGGCACCGGACTTAACAAGTGCTGTGTAGGAAGCGGAAAGTGAAGTCTCTAAGCCTACTACGCCGAAGGGGCAGTTTGCAAAGGGCTTGGACTTTTCTTCCAGGGAGTGGGGTGCATGGTCTGTGATGATGACATCTATTGTGCCGTCGCAGATCGCATCAAAGATAGCCTTCTTGTCTTCCTCTCCTCTTAAGGGGGGATTCATTTTGAAATTGGGGTCAGCTACTCCATCTATTATGACATCTTTGTCTGTAAATGTAAAGTAATGGGGGCAGGTTTCTGCTGTAACTTTGACACCGTGGCTCTTTCCCCACTTGATAAAGTCAACGCAGTTCTTTGTGCTTACGTGGCAGAGGTGGAGACGGCAGCCTGTGTACTGAGCCAAGAGGATATCACGGATGGTGATGATCTCTTCTGTTGCAGTGGGGATGCCCTTTAAGCCTAACTTTCTGGAGGTCTCTCCTTCATTCATGCAGCCGCCGATAAAGAGGGCCTTGTCCTCGCAGTGGTCTGTGATGAAGAGGTCTAAGTCCTTAGCCTTATACATAGCCTCCATCATTAAAGCGGAATTCATGACGGATTTACCGTCTTCACTGAGACAGCAGATTCCGGCATCCTTCATAGCCTTGAAATCAGCTAATTCTTCGCCCTTCTGTCCCTTTGTGATGGCACCGATTGTAAGTACGTCGATAACAGCGTTTTTATCTACGGACTCCTGTAACTCCTTAACGATCTCGGCGGAATCGATAACGGGGTTTGTATTGGGCATCTGGCAAACTGTTGTGAAGCCGCCTGCAGCAGCGCTTCGAGAGCCGGAGCCTACATCTTCTTTATATGTGAAGCCGGGCTCTCTGAAATGCACGTGCATATCAATAAGGCCGGGAGCCACACACATACCTTTTGCGTCAATGATCTTATCAAAGGATTCGGAGGAAGCCGATGTCTTGCAAACATCGGCTATCTTTCCGTTTTCTATGATAACATCCGCAATTTCATTTAAACCTGTCTTGGGGTTAATTACTCTTCCGTTACGGATGCAGAATTTCATGTAAGTCGTCCTCCTTCATGCTTACGATCTCATCGCAGTACTCGCATCTGTACTGACACTTGTCTGCATTGATGAGGTGGAAAATGTGGGGTGCATTGGATTCAACAGATGTTACGCATCTGGGGTTTCTGCACTTGATCACGTTTACTACCTTCTTGGGCATATGGGGCTTGATCTTTTCTACGATCTTGCCGTTCTTGATCACGTTAACTGTGCAGGTGGGGTCGATAAGACCTAAAACGTCTAAGTTGATGTCCTCAACGCTGTCGATCTTGATAACGTCCTTCTTGCCGTGAAGATGGCTTGTAGCGTTCATTAAGAAAGCAACGGAGTGGTTCTTTGTGTCAATGTTTAAAAAGTCGAGAATTCTCGCACCGTTTCCGGCCTTGATATGGTCAATTACGATACCGTTTTCAATAGAATTGATTATCATTTTATTAGTCCTCCATAAAATCCTTGTCTAAGCCTAAGAGACACATCATAAGTGCCATTCTTACATACATACCGTTCTTAGCCTGCTTGAAGTAAAGAGCTCTGGGGTCAGAGTCAACTTCAACAGCGATCTCATTAACTCTGGGGAGGGGATGGAGAACCATCATGTCCTTCTTAGCTAACTTCATCTTTTCTGCATCTAAGATGTAGGAATCCTTTAATCTGATGTAGTCCTCTTCGTTGAAGAATCTTTCCTTCTGGACTCTTGTCATGTAGAGCATATCTAAGTCGCCCATAACATCCTGCATCTTCTCAACTTCTACATAGGGAATGTTGTTCTTTTCGATAACTTCCTGTCTTACGTAGTCGGGAACTCTTAATTCCTGGGGGGAGATGAGTACGAGCTTGATTCCCTTGTATCTGGACATAGCCTTGATGAGGGAGTGAACTGTTCTTCCGAACTTAAGGTCTCCGCAGAAGCCGATTGTGAGGTTATCAAAGGAACCCTTTTCTCTGTGGATTGTGAGAAGGTCGGTAAGAGTCTGTGTGGGGTGCTGATGTCCGCCGTCGCCTGCGTTGATAACGGGCATGTCAGTTGCGTAAGCTGCGATTCTGGGAGCACCTTCCTTGGGGTGTCTCATTACAGCGATATCAGCGTAGCAGGATACTGTTCTTACTGTATCTGCGATGCTTTCGCCCTTAGCTACGGAGGAGGAGTTGGGGCTAGAGAAACCGATTACCTGTCCGCCTAATCTTAACATAGCAGCTTCGAAGGAGAATCTTGTTCTTGTGGAGGGCTCATAGAAAAGTGTTGCTAAGAGCTTACCGTCAGCAGCGTGTGCAAACTTCTTGGGGTCCTCGATGATCTTGTCAGCTAATCTGAAGATGTAGTCCATCTCTTCCACGGAGAAGTCCATGGGCTCTAATAAATATCTTCCTTTTAAATCCATTATAAAAAACTCCTTTCATTACGGCAAAAAAAAATCTCTCAAATAAATGAGAGAATTAAAAAGTAAAAATAAAAATATTAAATAAAGAAATTATAGAAAAGATTGAAACAGAAAATAAAGAATGGAAAGAAGCAGGTAACGCGTTAACTCTTATCTTCATAACATTTCTTGTCATATTCCGTTCTTCCTTTCACAAATTTTTTTCATTATAGCAAAATGGTGACTCATAGTCAAGGCAAAACGAGTAAAAACTCGAAAAATGTCAACTCGTATAAAATAATACACTTTGGGAAGCAAATTTATGTTAAAAATCTAAATTGTAACTATTTGGGCATTCCTGCTTCTAATTTGTAATCTCTTTTTAATATAAAAAGGATGAATTTTACTGTTGACAGGTATATAATTAAGACACAAACAAAAGAAATACAACTTCCCATTCTCTCCACAATATGGGAAAAGATATAGTTCCTTCTTAAATATTAAATGAATACCGCCTCTTATTAGGGGGCGGTATTTTCGTTGTACGGCATATTTCCGAAGATGTATTTTACAGCTAAAAATAAAACCGGGAATATTATCATACCTTTTAAGCCCATTAGCCTCAGCCCTGTGAAGCAGGCTATAAGAGATAAAAGGGGAGGCAGGCCCAGCTCCTTTCCTATGAGACGGGGCTCCTCTATATTTCTTACAATTGTAACAAAGAGCCACAATATAATAAGCCCCCACCCGAGAGGGGAGTTTTTGCTTATAAAGGACACCGCCGCCCACGGAAGCAGCACACAGCCTGTGCCCAATAGGGGAAGTATATCCAAAAGAGAGGTAACAAGCGCAAATTTTAAAAAGTTATCTATCTTTAAAATGAAAAATCCGACGGCAAGCTCTGAGAATGTAAGGATCATCAGTATTCCGTAGGCCTTTGCTATCTTTAAAAGGCATTGGGCAGAAAAGTCCTTTATCCCAAGGAAAAAGAAATGGAACTTCTGCGGGACAGCTCTTTTGAAAAAGCTTTTTATCCTATAAAAGTCCACCGCTATATAAAAGGATGACAATATGGTAAAAAGAAAGCCCGCTAAGAAAAGAGGAAGCTTTTTGAGCGCTTCTGCCGTCAGGTCCATAAATTTGCCGGAGAGATTTTTTGCAGCTTCATCGGCAGATGAAAGGAAAAAGCTGTATATGCCGCCGTTTTCAAGGTTTTCATATTCCTTCAGCTTCTCAAGGAAAGGCGAAATAAGCTGCGGAAGCTTTTTTGAAAGGCTCATCATGTCCTTTAATATTTCCGTCAGCGCCAGATACATAACCAAGGAAACCAGCAGGTAGAAAAATACAGCGCAGATCACAGCGGCCCACTTTGATTTTAAGGGGATATGCTTTTCCACCTTCTGCGAAAGCTTTATAAATATCAAAGCTGAAAGAAATGCAGGAAAAAACGGCCACAGCAGCTTTGACGCCAGAAACATAAGGTATAATATGGCACCCCACGACAGGATAAAAAGAAAATCTATGATAAAACAAACCTGTGTTTCTTTTTTCAAAAATGCCTCCTTGTCAAAATAAACAGCGATTTTATAGCTAAAACGATGAAAAAGGAAAAAAATGTTCATAAAGGCTGTATTATTTGCTCATTTATGCTATACTGATTTAAGCGAAAGTATATCCTTAATTCGATTTGTTTTAGTCCTTTTTGAAATAAATCAAAAGGGATAATTTTTTAGAGGTGAAATTGTATGTGGAAAAAACCTAAGTATCTGGTTGTCGAAACCGATGTGCTTCCCGATGTTTTTCTTAAGGTATGTTACGCAAAGCATCTTTTGGAAAGCAAGCAGGTCAAGAGCGTTTCAGATGCCGCAAGAAAAGCTGAGATATCAAGAAGCGTAGTATATAAGTACAGAGACAGCGTGTTCCCCTATGTGAGAGAAATGTCCGGCGCAGTAGTCAGCATTTATCTTTGCCTCAGAGATGAACCCGGTGTTCTTTCCGATGTTATCAACTGCCTCTGCACCCACGGAGCAAATATTCTGACTATCAATCAGAATATCCCAGTTGATTCTGTTGCCGCAGTTTCTGTTTCCATCACACTGGATGCAAAGTCTCCCAGCGATATGGAGATCGTCCGCTTCTTAAAGGAAGTTGACGGAGTAGTGGAAGCAAGAAAAGTTGTTTCCCAGTAAAGCAAAAAAATCATCCCTTACCCCCGTTTTTTCGGGGGCTTTTCTTTTATATTGACCTTACATAAAAAATATATTCACATAATAAAAAAACTCCCTTTTTACAGGGAGTTTTGATTTTTATTCGTCTTTACTGCTTTCATCTTTTTCCGAAGCTTCCTTACAGGGCTTGCAGGGGGTGATGATCGCAGTTTCTATTCTGTGCCTGCGCACCTTTGTGACCTTCACATTGAGGCACTCGGAATCCAGCTGGAAGGCTGTGCCGTCGGAGGGTATCTCGCCTAAGATCTCAAAGACGTAGCTGCTTAAGTTCTGTCTTTCCTCTGTCTCATGCTCGATGCCCATTTCCTCTAAGATATCCTCCATAAGTGTGTCGCCGGAAACCAGATATGTGTTATCGTCCAGCTTCTTTATGGGGAGCTCTTCGTCTGCGGAGGGATTGTCGTCGTTTAAGTCGCCTACAAGCTCTTCCACAAGGTCAAATATTGTTACAATACCTATCATTCCGCCGTAGTCATCCAAAACAACGGCCATCTTGTTCTTAGTGTCCTTCATATTTCTGAAAAGCACATCTGCGCCCACACCTTCGGGTACAAAGTAAGCAGGTGAAACAGCATTTTTCATAATGCTTTCCATGCTCTTATCTTCAAGTATGAAGTATTTTCTTGTGTTGAAGATACCGACGATCCTGTCGGCTGTTTCGTCACAGACAGGGTAGAGCGCATGGGGATACTGCTTGATGGAATTCATCCAGCTTTCGATGCTGTCCTCTAAATATAAGAATGTTACATCTGTTCTGTGAGTTACCACATCGCCTGCTGTGAGGTCGTCAAATTCAAATACGTTGTCTATCCATTCCTTTTCGGACTTGTCGATAACGCCCTTTTCGCTTCCGGCATCCACCATCATTCTTATCTCTTCCTCGCTGACTTCCTGATCGTCTGCGTTGGGGTCTATTCCCATAAGCTTGAGGACCGCATTGGTGGATAAGGTGAGAAGCCATACTATGGGCTTGAAAATTCTTGAGATAGTGTAGATGAGTGAGGACATCCCCAGAGCCAGAGCCTCGGGGTTTCTCATAGCCATTCTCTTGGGCACAAGCTCACCGAAGATAAGTGTGAAGTAGGAGAGAATAACGGTTATGAGGATGACCATTACTGTATTGAGTGTAGAGGGAGAAATTGTAACTCCCGCCTTTATAAGCAGATCGACTAAAATTCCTGAGAAGTTTTCAGCTGCAAATGCGGAGCCTAAAAATCCGGAAAGTGTGATAGCGACCTGAATAGTAGCTAAAAATCGTGCAGGCTGTTCGGTCAGTACAGCAAGGCGCTTTGCTTTCTTGTCGCCCTTGTTGGCCATCATTTCCAGCTTGTTTTCATTAAAAGATATGACCGCTATTTCGGCACAGGCAAATACTGCATTAAAGAATATCAGCACCACCTGTAAAAGCAGCATCATAAGTATATTATTTCCCAAAGTGATATATCCTCCTTAAAAAGTCAAAGTCTTGTATAAACAACAAAAAGGCCCTGCCCGTGTTTACATCCTCAAACACAGGGAACGCCCTACAAACCTTGAAATATATACAGTGATTGCAGGAGGATTGTCCTCATCGTCGCTGTCATTGTTATCCATAACTAAATTTTTCATCTCCTTTTCGCTTAAATGATATCAAAGATATACATAACTGTCAATGAATAAAATTATAATTTTGTTAAGATGGTATAAAGATATAAAGGTCATCAGTGAGGGAATTTTTTGTGCATAAGTCTTTTATCAATATGGTAATCTTTATCAGTTTATCCATATAAAGCGATTGTAAAGCCACGCTAACTTATAGGTTAGTACTTTTAATCACAGATTGAATCTGATATAATAATTAAAAAGAAAATTATTGAATTTTAAGGAGGAATATAAAATGATTTCTGAAATTGTTCATGTAGGAGTTACAGTAAGCGACATCGAAAGATCCATCGCTTTTTATAGAGATGTTTTAGGACTTGAATTTGTAGGCAGACTTAAGATGGAGGGCCCCGAAACAGACAAGCTCTTCAATTATGAAGGTGCAGTTGCCAAGGTTGCATACTTAAAGAGAGGAAAGCTTGACGCTCCCCCCATCGAGCTTATAGAGCTCAACCGTGAAAATACGAAGAAGAGAGATGCAGACCTTTTCTCCACATCCATATCTGAGATCTGCTTTGTATCCGACGACCTTATGAAGGACTACGAAGATTTAAAGGCAAAGGGCGTAGATTTCATTTCCGAGCCCCAGTTCTTTGATTTTACACCCGACGGCTTCTCCAAGAGCATCGCTGTTTACTTCAGAGATCCCGACGGCATCATTATGGAGCTCATGCAGTACCTCTAAATTTTTATTTCCTTCACAAATTGATGAAGATTGCTAAACATTAAGCTGTTAGAATAAAATCATCATAAAAAGGAGGAAATTTTATGAAAAAGAAGATAATGGGCATATTTTCTATTGCACTTGCACTGGGCATACTGCTTGCAGGCTGCGGCGGAAACGATGTACCTTCAAATGAGGCAGAAGAGCCTTCAAACGATACATCAATATCTGAGGAGGCAGGCAGCAGCGAGGATGAGCATGACCATGCACCCGAGGAGGAAAAGAAGGATGCTCCCGTTCTCTACATAGGAACAGGCGCCGGAAACTTCAATACCTATCCTGCAAATATCGAGGGCGAGGTAACTCCAGACTCTCTGGTAAAAGCTATCGGCGACCTCACCGGCTGGGATCTTTCCCTTGCAGATGAGATAACCACAGGAAAGGGCGGAATGACAGTTTCCTTTGCTTCCGATTCTGCGCTTTTTGTAGGACCTCCCGAGCCTCAGAAGGAAGAGTTCTTCGTTTATGACGGAGAAAGCCTCACCATGATGATACTGGAAAGCATCCATGAGACATTGAGAAACTACTATGCAGGCGCAGAGGGAACACTGGATGTCTACTACTCCATGGAGGGCGATAAGCCTTTGGAGATACCCAACACAGGAATGTGCTTCCCCATGGATGAGCCCTACTCATGGGATAAGATGTATTTTAAATAAGCTGTAAAATAAAAAAGAAACGGTGTGATCAGGTTCATACCGTTTTTTCTTTTGGAAAAATTGAGTTTTTAAGGAGGGGAAGGATAGGCAACAGGGTGCAGACTGTGTTGCGAAGCTGTTAGTATGATGCCAACCTAACTTGGAAGGTTAGTGACAGATTTTAGCTTGGTGTGAGAAGCTGTGGGAATACTAAATTTGAAGTTATCCAAAGCTTCTTTTGGAAAAGGCGAGAGAAGATAAAATGCCGATGGGGATTTAAGAAAAGCTTCTGTAAGAAAAGTACATATAAAAAGAAAGTCTGCGACCTTCTGAAAGTTTATTTTTAATTTTTAGCTTGGGTTCAGCTTGCCGTTAACCAAATTTTTGCGCCGCTATTCGCTGATCTTAAAATTTGGACGGCGCCGCCTGATTCTTTTCCCTTCATCTGCCACAGGCGTCGGTCAAAGAATCAGCAGCAGGTGGGACAAGTCTCACCTTGAACTACATAAAAATAAAAGGAACATCAAACGATGTTCCTTTTATTTTGGTGCGGTAGGTGGGACTTGAACCCACACGTCGCAAAACACACGCACCTCAAACGTGCCTGTCTGCCTATTCCAGCACTACCGCATCTTCAGTTTTTTTGCTGCTCTCTCAAGCAACGATTGTAATTATAGCATGGAAGGTATGAATTGTCAACACTTTTTCTCGGAAAAATATGTTTAAAAATTCAAAAGCTTATATTTTAACAGCTTATATCGCATAAATACAGGAAAAATAAGCAAATAAGAGAATTAATATTAATTTGTTTTTATAAAAAAGGGCCTTCAATATCATCTGAAATATCAAAGACCGCTTTAACTTTTTTGAAAAAATTATTCTTCGGGAGCTCCGATCTTATTTAAAATTCCGGAGGCCATCAGGTGAGAAGCTAAAAGAGCTGAAAATCCTGCCACAAGCTTTCCTATTATAACAGGTGCCACCATTGAAGAATCAACTCCGGCGGTAAAGCCTAAGTGAGCTCCGAAAACAGAAGCCGCCGACACGCAGAAGGATATAGCCATTATCTTTCCCTTGGGGTTCATCTCGTCAACTATGCTGAATGTAGCTAAAACGTGTGCCAGAGAAGCTATCATTCCGGCAGATGCCTTGTCGTTCATTCCTATTGCCTTTCCCAGCTTTCCGAAAGCCTTTCCGAAGGTCCTTGTGAGCCATTCTACCATGGGGAAAGCTCCTATGAGCACAATTCCTATGTGTCCGCAGGTGAGAAGTCCGTCGTCGAGGGGAGTGAGCCCGTTGGAATTAGGTGTTACCATAACATCAAATAAGGGGAGTCTTATTCCTGTTATCTGCTGAAAAACTGCTATGGCCGTAAAGATGGTAACTAAAGTTGTCACGCCGTTTCCGAAAGCATTGAAGCCGCCTATCATCTTTTCGGGCTTAAACCACAGTCCTGCAACTATGAGAAGTGCAACTATCATAACAGGTATAAGGTTCATTATTATCTCAGGGAAGCTTATGTAGTATTCTGTCATGGCATTCATAGCAAGTCCGCCTGCTATACAGCCCAGAGGTATGGTTATAAGACCTGCCAGTATGCCTGCCCCTAAATAAGGTCTGTCCTTTGGGGAGAGTATTCCCAGAGCTACGGGAATTGTGAAAATAAGTGTAGGTCCCATCATAGTTCCCAGTATAAGCCCCGAGAAGGTGCCTATTGAAGGATTGGAGGCAAGCTCCATTGATAAAGGATAGCCGCCCATATCGCAGGCTAAAAGTGTGGAGGCGAACATTGAGGGGTCAGCGCCTAAGAATGTGTATACAGGGGTTATTATGGGGCTGAGTACCTTTGAAAGCACAGGGGCCGCCGCCACAACTCCTACCATAGAAAGAGCCAGCGAGCCTATGGAGTAAAGTCCCTTTACGAATTTTTCGCCGTAGCCGTATTTATTGCCCATTACCTTATCTATTGCGCCCACCAGCATGAAGATCATCATTATCATCATGATAGCGGAGTTTACAGAAAGATCGGTTATCCATGCTTTTATACTGTCAACAAAAATATCCATAGAAGAATACCCCTTTTGATGTGAAAATTTTTAAAATGCGATTTTAAATAGAAGTATATAAGATGCGACTGATTTCAGAAGCTGTAATTAAAGTGAAAATCAAATTAAAGCTTTGGGTGACGAAGCTGTGGGGAAGATGCAGGATAAAAACGAGGTTTACAAAGCTTCGTTTAGAAAAATACATATAGAAAGAAAGTATATGACCTTCTGAAAGATTATATGTAAATCGTGGTTTGGGCTCAGCTTGCCGTTAGCCAAATTTTTGCGCCGCTATTCGCATGGCTTAAAATTTGGACGGCGGCGCCTGATTCTTTTCCCTTCATCCGCCACAGGCGGCGGTCAAAGAATCAGCAGTAGGTGGGACAAGTCCCACTCAAGCTAAGGCAAAAAAATAAGAACACCGAAATGGTGTTCTTATTTTCTGGTGCGGTAGGTGGGACTTGAACCCACACGTCGCAAAACACACGCACCTCAAACGTGCCTGTCTGCCTATTCCAGCACTACCGCATCTTTAGTTTTTTGCCGCTCTCTCAAGCGACAGTTGTTATTATAGCATGGGTCTTTTCAGAAGTCAACACTTTTTTACAAAAAAACTCAAAAAAGTTTTTACAGGAAGTTTTTTACAGAAAAATGAGATTGTATACAAGAAATCATTGACAATTTAACAATTTATTAAAGAATAAAGGGGGTTTTTGAGGTAAAATATGCACATAGTAAGGGAGTATAATATGTTTGGCTATATAAAACCTTTTATCCCGTCATTGAGGGTGTATGAGCATGAATTATATAAGGCTGTCTACTGCGGAGTATGTCATGCTTTAGGTGAAAGCTACGGAGCTGCGGCGAGAATGACACTGAGCTATGATTTCACCTTTGCGGCCATGCTGTATGCTTCCTTGAATGAGGACACCTACGAGGTGGAAAAGACCGCTTGTCCTTTTAACCCTCTGAAAAAGAGAGCAGCTTTGAAGAAATGCGAAGCCTCTTATTTTTCCTGCGATGCCGCCATGATACTTTTATGGTGCAAGAATATAGATAATGTGGAGGACAGCTCCTTCGGAAAGAAGATGCTTTATCGGGGCTTTCTTCCCTTCACGAAAAGATGTGCCCAAAAGGCAAAGGTTCGTGACGAAGATCTTTTCGAGGCGATAGAGGGACTTCCTTCTTTGCAGGAGGAAGCTGAAGGAAAAGAGGATTTCACACTTGACTCTGTGTGTGATCCCACGGCGGTGACGCTTTCAAAGATATTTTCACTTATGAGTGAAGATGAAAACAACAAGAGAATACTTTCCCGTCTGGGGTATATGCTGGGCAGATTTATTTACATCTGCGATGCCGTGGACGATTTTGACAAGGATATGCGAAAAGGCTCCTTCAATCCGTTCGGAAAGGAACTGGATATGGGCAGAGCTTCTATGCTTTTAAATCATTCTATAAGCGAGGCCTGCCTTGCCTATGAGCTTCTGCCAAAGGGAGAGTTCTCGCCTATTTTGGATAACATAATGTTTGAAGGACTTAATTTTGAAGCAAAAGAACTATTAAACAGGAGGATTAAGAATGACAGATCCCTATAAAATTCTTGGAGTTTCTCGTGATGCGAGTGACGACGAAATAAAGAGGGTGTACCGTGAGCTGGTAAAAAAGTACCACCCGGACAACTATCAGGACAGTCCTCTTGCAGATCTGGCACAGCAGAAAATGGCTGAAATAAACAATGCCTATGATGAGATCGTAAAGCAGAGGAAGGCCAAGGCTCAGGGCGGCTCCTACGGCGAAACACCCTACGGCTACGGAAGCTATAATCAAAGCTACAATCAGGGCTATAATCAAGGCTATAACTACGGAAGCTACCAGAGCTACGGCTCAGGAAAGTTTGACGATATACGCCGTCTTATCAATATGGGAAGGATACTGGAGGCTCAGGAGGTCTTAGAGGGAATAAGCCCCGATCAGAGGGATGCCGAGTGGTATTTCTTAAAGGGCTATGTGCTTTATTCCAGAGGATTTCTGGAGGATGCTTACCCCTATTTCCAAAAGGCCAATCAGATGGACCCCGGCAACAGAGAGTATGCGGATATGTTTGCAAGAATAAATGCCAGCCGACAGAACGGCTATGTTCATTCCTCTTACAATAACTGCGGTTCCTGCAACCCCTGCGGAATATGTGCCACAATGGCATGTCTCAACTGCTGCGGATGTACCCCGGGATGGTTCTGCTGCATATGATGAGTAAAAGAAATCAAAGCAAGCTGGTGGCTTTGGGCGGAATATGCTCCGCACTTTCGGTAGTTTTGCTTTTAGTATCATCAATAATACCTTTAGCTACATATATAGCTCCTATGCTTGCAGGTATCGCCCTCATGCCTTTGAAAGAGGAGATGGGCTCAAAAAGTGCATTTACTGCGTTCATAGCCTGCTCAGTTCTTTCGGTTCTCCTCGTTCCCGAAAAGGAATGTGTGATGATGTTCGTATTCCTTCTGGG
>SAMEA104404106__coassemble_767_pt1 | contig 29637 bp, 21 predicted proteins | sample SAMEA104404106__metabat2_low_PE_047 | metagenome-assembled genome bin SAMEA104404106 (sample SAMEA104404106) | Balaenoptera acutorostrata | reverse complement strand
AAGCAACAGCTTTTAAAGGAGGGTGTAGAGATATGAAAAAGGATGACTTTTTAGATCGTTTAGGCGATATAGATGAAAGCTTTATTGAGGAAGCTGACAGGGAAGAAGAAAAAGAGGGCATAAACGTAGCACAGATAGGCGTTTTGGCGGCGTGCGTTCTTATGGCATTCGGAATCATAGCTTTTATGCCTAAAAATACCACACCTTCCGAAGCTGACGGAACCTCCGTGGTTTTAGAAGAGCTTCCCAAATTAACAATAGGCGAAGATATGAGCGGTATGGGCTTTGAAGGCTACATGGCCTATGACATATCTGAAATAATTTCAAGTGAGCCTTGGAATGAGGGCATGAAAATCAAAACCCTGCCTGTATTTGACAATGTGCTTTTGGATGATGAAAATAAATTCCCCGACCCTCAGGGAAATCCTCATGTGCAGAAGCTTTTTTCCGACGGCACACTTTATAATGATCTATGCAAAGTGATAGAAAAGCTGGGGCTCACACCTTCTGATTTTACATTCAGGGATAATTCTCCAACTGAAAAGCAGAAGGAAGAAATAAGGGAAAAATACGCTTCTGTCGGTGAAGAGGTACCCGCAGGATTTCTTGCTCCTTCCTGCCTTATAGCAGAAAATGCCGACTATGAAATTAGAGCCGAGGGAACGCATGAAGTCGGCATAAAATTTAAAAATCCCGTTAAGCTTCCCGAAGGTCTTGAGCTTGGATATTTTACCCCCTTGGAAAGCATAGAAAAAACCGCAGAATACTTAAAAACAGAGTACACCCACATAATAGACATGGAAAATCCCGTCACAGCTATCGACGGCGGTGATATGGACATTTACAAAAGGCGCCATTACACCGTCAGCTTCTATGAAAAGGGAGCGACGGCGGAAGAAGCTATTTTAAATTCTGCCTTTAAGAGAGTTTACTTTACAGGAAACGAGGAAGGGGATTTGACCTTCATACTTCTCGATAGTAGAGATTTAAGCAGTAAGCTGGGTGATTACCCCATAGTTTCATCTGATGAAGCTGAAAACTTGCTTTTGGAAGGTCATTTCGTCACATCTTTAGGCGGTATAATGCCAAAGGAAGAAAATATAGCATCCTGTGAGCTTATTTATAAGCGCTCAACATGGCTCGAAACCTTAATGCCATACTATAAGTTTCTTGTGTATGTTCCCGAAATGCCGAACTTAGGTGATGTTGCAGATGCAAAACAGTACGCCGCTTTCTATGTGCCGGCAGTCAGAAGCGAGTATATAGAAAATTATCCTCAGTGGGACGGCTCAATAAACTAAAAGAAAAAGGGCGGAGCAGTTAAACTCCGTCCTTACTTTTTTATAAAATATCTAAAACATCGCAGATTTCAAACTTCTTGCTGTCTCTTATGAAGCCTTCTAAAATCCCCTTGTGTGAAGCTCCAATCAAAAGAAGAAGCCTTTCATTATCTTTCCCTTCTAAAAGTGAAGCTACATTTGCAAAGATGTTTAAATTTCTTTCGTACCACCATATGAGCCACTTGTTGCCCAAGTAACTTTCTGCGCCTATTCTGGGGTAATTCATGTAGTGAGCCGTTAGGCTTTCTGTGAAAGCTTTGAAATTTACCAATTTGTAGGCCTCTGTTATGCTTTCTTTTTCCAAAGAGGGAAGCTGTGGTATGAGCTTTTCAATTTCGTCCCAGATGTGAGGTTCTTTTTCCATGGCGTAGGATACCACTTCGCCGCAGGAGGTGCCGAAATCCTCCATCCAGTCAACAGCTTTTATATCGGAAAGCTCTGCTTTTTTACCAAGTCGGAAAGCTACCTGTGCCACCTCGTCTAAAGAGCTGAGATCACCTTCATTGTAGTTTTCATAGTCTTTTGAGAGCTTCTCCTGCTCCTTCTTAGGAACTTCAACAGCTATTATTGTTGGTTTAAACTTATTAAGTGCATCGGTGAGCGCTTCAATTTCCGCCTGACGCTCCTTTATAAGTTCTGTACCATCAAAGTTGTATATGTCCTTTTTTCTTTCCATGTGGAAGGTGGCGACTACCATTATCTTATTCATTTGCTTCTCCTTCCTTAAGCCTGTTATTTTCTCCCCATGTGCAAAGCTCATTGAGTATGGGGATAAGCGACCTTCCTCTTTCGGATAATCTGTATTCCACCTTGGGGGGCACCTGAGGATATTCGGTCCTTATTATGAGGGCATCCTTTTCCAGCTCCTTAAGTGTGGAGCTGAGTGTCTTAAAGGGTATTGTTCCGATGAATCTTTGCAGCTCATTAAAACGCACGACTTCAAAATTTGCCAGTGTGTAGAGTATGGCCATCTTGTATTTGCCGCTTATAAGTGAAAGGGTGTAGTAAAATCCCGAATCTTCAAGTCTTTCATTCCTTATAGCTTCCAAAAAGCTTTTTCCCATAGAAAAACACCTTCCTGCCCTTGAGTATATCTTGACTTGATTATAGCTTAATCTGAGCTTCATCGTCAATATGAGTATAAAACCCTCTGATACTTATGCTGTAATTTCGGCATATTTTTTAAAAAATATCGTTTTATTCTTAAGTTTAATCTGCTATAATGAATGTTATGCAATATGGGACATGATGTCACAATATTAAATGCAAAGAAAAAGGAGAAATTATGAAGAGAAATTATAAGCTTTTAAGCCTTGTGCTCGCCCTTGTATTCTCACTTTCCCTGTTTACAGGCTGTGCAGATGTAGTTATCGAAGGGGTGGAAAGCACAGAAGTTCCCGCAATAACCTTAGATGATATCCCTGCCTATGAAGGAAAGGCCTACATCGCAGTAAACGACAATGTGCCCTTCTTTACCGAGGAGGAGATAACTGACAAGTCCTTTGAATACTACGGCGATCTGGACCGACTGGGAAGATGCACAACTACCGTAGCTTCCGTGGGACAGGATCTGATGCCCACCGAAAAGAGGGGAAGCATCAGCTCTGTGAAACCCACAGGCTGGGTATCTTCCAGATATGATTTCGTTGACGGAAAGTCCCTTTACAACCGCTGCCACCTTATCGGCTTCCAGTTATCAGGTGAAAATGCCAACGAAAAGAACCTTATCACAGGCACAAGATACTTGAATATCGAGGGAATGCTCCCCTTTGAAAATATGGTGGCCGACTATGTGAAGGAAAGCGACAACCATGTTATGTATAGAGTTACACCCATTTTCACAGGTGATAACCTTGTAGCTGACGGCGTTCTGATGGAAGGTCTCTCCGTGGAAGATATGGGCGAGGAAATTTCCTTTTGCATCTACGCCTACAATGTTCAGCCCGGCGTTATAATCAACTATGCCGACGGCACAAATTACGAAGCTGAGGAAAAGGGCTCCACAGCTCCTTCCGGCAAGCAGCAGGAATACATACTCAACACCAATACAAAGAAGTTCCACAAGCCCGACTGTTCCGGTGCAGTAAATATGAATCCCGACAACAAGGAAACCTTCAAGGGCACAAGGGACGAGCTTATCAAGAAGGGCTATTCTCCCTGCGGAAACTGCAAGCCTTAAATCAAGACAAAAAATTATCCCGATGGTTTTTAAAGCCACCGGGATTTTCTTTTTTATTCTTCTTCTATATCTTCGGGTATGTAGCCGAAGTCGGGGGAGTTGTAGCACTTTTTGCCGTACTTAAATAATACCACAGCGCACATTATCATTACGATGCTCTGCAAAAGTCCCACTAAGGTGAACATTCCCTTTACAGAGTTGATGCCGCCTGTTGCTACAAGTGTATAAGCTGTGCCGCCTAAGATGCAGCCCACTAAGATCTTCTGCTTTTTGGGGGCCTCGGCATCGGCAGAAAGGCTGTTTACAGAAAGTGTAGCCGCAACAGATGCCATAGGGTCTGCCAGTGTGCAGAAGCTTAAGGTCACAGTTAAAAGGAACACCACTGTGATTATCTTGCTCAAGGGAAGAGTGCCTAATATCTGGAATACTGTTGACTGCATACCTGAGGTATTTACTGCCTGCCAAACATCTAAGGTTCCGGAGGTCTGGAGGTATATGGTCTGTCCGCCGAAAACTCCTATCCACAAAATGCAGAAGAGGGAGGGGAAGAGTATCTGCACTAACATAAATGTTCTCACAGTTCTGCCTCTGCCCATTCGAGCTAAGAACATACCGATAACAGGTGCATATACTATGAAGGATGCCCAGTACTGTACTATCCAGTCCGCAAACCACTTGTCCTCGGGCGCCATGGCGTTCATCATTGTGGTGTGAGTTCCCCAGTGGTCTATCATGTAGCCGATGGATTCGCTGGTTATCTTTGTGATAAATTCGGTGTTTCCGAAGATAAAAACGTAGATGAGCAGGAAGATGAATATATATGTGCAGGCGGAGGAAACCATTTTAAGTCCCTTGCCGATTCCCGAAACGCAGGAAAGCACAAATATAAATGTGATGGCTATTGATGCAATAAGCCATACAAATGCAGACTGGGGTATTCCGAAGGAAGCTTCCAAGCCTGCGCCTATCTGCATAAGACCTACGCCCATTGAGTTGGAGGTTCCGCCCATGAGGCAGAAGATAACTACCGCTGTGACCAAGGTATTGAGCCATGGTCTTTTTTTGCCTGTTGCCGCCTCAACTATGGAGTTGAAGGAAAGGCTCTTCCGGCGGTTGTAGCAGATGATTGCGAAAGCTCCGCCGCAGATGGCGTACATGGAATACTGCACAAAGCTCCAGTTCCACATGGCCTGCGAAACTGCGAAGATGCCTGCTTCTCTTGTGGCAGGCTCTCCTATTGCGGCAGGAGTAGTCATAAAGTGGAAGATAGGTTCGCCCATGGCCCAGAAGAGAAGTCCTGTTCCTATTCCGGAGCAAAGGGACATGGCGCACCAGTTGAACATGCTGTATTCGGGCTTTGCATCGGGACCGCCTATTACTATGTCACCGTAGCGTGAAATTATAAATACCACAGCCAAAATGACAAAGACAAGTGACAGAAGGTTTATGTAAGCTCCGAAATAGTCAGCCATGCCGTAAAGAAGCATAGTCATAAAGTTGCCCACAGGCTCACGCCAGATGATTCCGGCAACTATGAAGAGGCCCAGTATTATTACAGCAGGCAGAAATGCCGCTTTATTAAGTCTGCGGTCTTCTTTTTTATTATTCATAGATGTCTCCTCATAAAGTATTAAGTTTTAATAGTAGATGGTTATTTCGTCCTTGTCCTCGTAAAATTCTACTTCCTTGGCTCCGTCCAGCTTCATATAGTCCTCTTCTGAGAGGTTAACAACTGGGATGTCCACATTATAAAATCTCTTTGCGATAAGGGGACCTGTGAGAACTACGGGGTCAGAGCGCAAGTTTATTATGGCGGCAGGGGCACAATTGGTTCTGACCTGCTCCAAAATAATAAGACCTGTTCCCGAAGAGCCCTTTGGGGTGGGGAAGCAGAAAACCTTTCCGGCCATATTCTGCATATAGTTGGGATGGCGGTTATCTCGGATAAGTCCGCTCTGAGGATCGACTGTTCCCCAGAAGCTGATGGGTTCATTGGACCATAAAACGGGGGCCTTTACATTTCCACGGACAGCGTATTTTGCCTTTACAGTTACTTTCTCCACGGTTTAGCCTCCTTTACTACCTTGCCTGCAACTGCGGATTCCACGCATTCCTTCATGCTGCCGAATACGGGCTGAATTCCTCGCATGGAGAAGCAGTAGGTGTCAAACTTTCCGGAATTGGACATCATTGTCTTTGTTCCAAGAGTCTTATTTCTGTATTCCAAGATACAGCCGTCGGAATAGACCTGAACGCCTAATTTGATGAGTTCTTCATAAACTCCGGAGTCCTTAAGTCTATCCACAACGCTTCGGGGTGTGATAAGCCAGAAGTTGGTGTTGGGATTTACCTTTCTGCCACGGAAGAGGTCTCTTACCATGACGCACTCATTGTAAGAGGCATGAGGACATCCTAAAACTATTGCATCCAGCTCGTCCACATCGGGATTTGTGAGAAGCTCCTCTGCTTTTTCAAGATCCTCCAGATGGATCTCAACTGTTTCCCTGGGCTTTTTGCCGCCGAATGCCTGCTCCAAAGTCTGAGCTTCCGGTGTTATACCTATCATATGGTAAAGGGCGATGCCGCCGGAGGAGGAAGCTGTTGCGGAGAACTGCTTCATTATTTCGTTTGTTATTCCCTTGGAAGGTACGCCCTCCAGTGCCCATACTCTGTCCTTTACAATGCTTCCGAAGGCATAGGAAACTAAGTTATAGATGCTTTCATCGGTAAAATATTCGGGCTTAATATCTTTGCCCAGCTTCACAAGTCCCTCTGCGTGTCTGTTTTCGGGGACATGGAGGCCGAAGTAGGGGGCTCTTCCTGCTATTGCACAAAGAAGCTCCAGAGGACCTGCATATCTGTTGGTCCTTGCACCTATTACGGAGTTATAGTAGCAGATAACATTTGATTCGGCGCAGGCTACCTGCTGACCGAAGGAAGGTGCCACGCCTACATGGTAGGGGGCGCAGGACCATACGGGGATAGCTCCCATCTTGATGTGTGCTGCTTCGATTCTTCTTGTTGCGGACATGGTGGTTATGTCCATACCCTGACGGTTCCAGAGATTCATGTCGCAGGCGCAGGCGTTTGTTGTGGTGGGCACAGCAAATTTTGCACCTTTGGCAGCCAGCATTTCTGCAAAAGCCACCTGTGCTTCTCCGGCATAAACTGTGCTGTCGTCGTGACAGCCTACGATCTCTACAAATCTTTCCACATCATAAAAGAGTGACAGGTCGTAGAGAGCGGAGATAGCCTGCTGAGGGATCTCGCCCAGATCGCCGTTGAGCATGGCCTTTTCATAGTCGGTGAGTATCATATTTTCTCCTTTCGCATACTTTAGTAGTGCTTATTTTTCAAAATTCGCCACGATAATACATTCATCGTCTATATAATCAATCATAGCATTTTATATGACTTTTTTCAATTTGAAATTGCATGATAAAGCCGATAACAAGCCCATTTGCCAAGACTTTTTATATAAGCTGTAAAGTGGGGGAGCTAAAGAGGGGAAAAAGGCTTTTATGAGGCTTAATTTATAAAGCTTAAGATGCTTTTGGCAAACTTTTTATACAGAAAGGATTTATATGAATAAACTATGAATAAACAGCTGCCAAATGTTACCTTGAGCTTTAATATATACCCGGTATCAAAGCTTCGGCATACTGCGTGATAAAAGCATATAATACATACTATACAATATAAAAAACTTCCGGATTATGCTTTTATAATGGGCTTTTTGAGTTATTTTCCTTTGAAATTTATGATAAAATATTGCAATCTTTATTGCCGTTTTTCAATGAAATACAGTTGTAATTTGTCATAAAATCAGTGCCTGCTGTGGGCAAATTTATGACAAATTTTTATATAACCGGATAAAAATATATGGTTTTAGGTGTCTTAAACAGGAAATATGTGAGCTATTTTTACAGTTTTTGAAGGAAAAACACCGAATAATCATTGATTATTAAATTTTACGGCAAAATTTGTTTGCAATTTGTAAAACATGTGTTATAATGGCAAATGTTGTGTTAAGTCTAACATTACAAAAAAAAGAAAAAGTAGGTAGTGTAATGGAAAACTCAAAGAAAATTACCTGGTACACCTTAGCCTTCATGGCATTCTCCACAGTTTGGGGCTTTGGTAACGTACTGAACGGCTTCGTTTACTTCAACGGTATTGAAGTAATCTTCAGCTGGGTTATGATGTTTGCTCTTTACTTCGTTCCCTATGCTCTCATGGTAGGCGAATTAGGTTCTGCATTCAAGACATCCGGCGGCGGCGTATCTTCCTGGATCCATGAGACAATCGGACCCAAGTGTGCATATTATGCAGGCTGGACATACTGGGCTTGCCATGTAACATACATCGCAAGTAAGGGTTCCGGCGGTCTTAAGGCTCTTTCCTGGATGGTATTCCAGAACGGCGAAACATATGACTCCTTCCCCACATTAGCAGTTCAGATGGGAACACTCGTTGTATTCCTCTTCTTCTGCTGGGTAGCTTCCCGTGGTCTTAACCCCTTAAAGAAGCTTGCTACAATCGCAGGTTCTTCCATGTTCGTAATGTCTATCCTCTACATCCTCATGATGTTTGCAGCTCCCGTTATCAACCCCGGTGCTGAATACGTTACAATGGAATTCACAAAGGAAAACCTTATTCCTAACTTTAACCTCGGATACTTCACATCTCTCTCCATCTTAGTCTTTGCAGTAGGCGGATGCGAGAAGATCTCTCCCTACGTTAACAAGGTTAAGGATCCTTCCAAGGGCTTCCCCAAGGGTATGATCATGCTCGCAGTTATGGTTATGGTTTGTGCTATCTTAGGTACAATCGCTATGGGCATGATGTTTGACCCCACACTTATCAATGAGTCTCAGGAGAGCTTTGACTCCTACGCATCCAACGGTGCTTACTGGGCATTCCAGAAGCTCGGCCAGTACTACGGAGTAGGCAACACAATCCTTATCATCTACGCACTTTGCAATGCTATCGGTCAGTTCTCCACATTAGTTATGAGTATTGACGCTCCCTTAAGAATGCTTCTCGACAACGAAGATGCAAGACAGTTCGTTCCCTCCAAGCTTCTTAAGCAGAACGACAAGGGCGCATACGTTAACGGTATCTGGATGGTTGTAGTTCTTTCCGGTTCTATCATCCTCATTCAGTCCTTCGTTCCCGGTGCTGCTGCAGTTCTCCGTCAGCTCACAAGACTTAACTCCGTAACAATGCCCATGCGTTACTTATGGGTATTCGTAGCTTACATCGCACTCAGAAAGGCTCTTAACAAGTTCAACCCTGATTACAAGTTTGTTAAGAACAACAAGGTTGCATTATTCTTCGGCGGATGGTGCTTCTTCGTAACAGCATTCTGCTGCCTCGGCGGTGTATATGCTCCCGGAGACGTTGCTTCTACTACATTAAATGCTGTAACACCTATCGTTCTCACAGCTTTAGGCCTCATTCTTCCTATTATCAAGAAGCATGAGAAGAACGTGTAGACTCAAGTAAAAACAGTTTAACTTAACACTTTAGAAAGGCTTTGCCCCAAAAGGGCAGGGCCTTTTTTCATGGAAATTTTCAAAAGAACACGGGGGATTTTTAATATTTGTAATTTAAAATGAAGCTTAGATATTTTTAGGGAAGGGGAAAGCTTATGATAAAGAGATTCAGTAAAACAGAGGGCGTATATATAGAAAAAATCCCGGGACAAAAAAGGCTTGCCTTTTCACTTTCAGATACAGCTGATTTTTATGATCTGGAGGAATGGGCAGACCATGGAGGCTATCCCGGTATGGTCATAAGCTTTTACGACCTCAAGAGCGGGAAAGTGTATACTCCTTTTGAAAAGAAGAGAAATGTGGTTTTCAGTAAGCCTAAGTTTTTAGAGGGAAACATATATTTTCTAAAAGGGGACTATGATAAAGGCAGTCTGGTTCTTTACAGGTTTTATCCGGAAGAAGGAGCCGAAAAGATAACAGAGCTTTCACTTATGGGCCTTAGACTTTATAACTTAAACATAATGGGTGAAAAAGTGCACATCGCAAGTCAGGAAGATGATTTCTGCTGTTACTATCCCGAGAGCTTTTCTTTTGAAATGGGCGAAAATGAATCCGCAGTCCTTATTCTCGACGGCAAAGTCTATTGTCAGGAATGGGTGGAGGAAGGCTGGGACGAAGAGAATAATTGTGCAAAAGAAAATTACAAATATTACGATAACCTTATAGTGAGAGATTTTGAAGGGAACATCCTTTCTAAGGAAAAAGGTTCATTATTTGAAGATGACGACGGGAATTGGTGGATATCCTAAATTTAATATTGCTCTTAAGCATAAAAAAAGACCTCGCTTTTGATTAAGCAAGGTCTTTTATATTAGGGGGAAGTAATTATCTCTTTACATTGAAGGCGTCAAATCCGGGGAATACAGCAGCTACGCCAAGCTCTTCTTCGATTCTGAGAAGCTGGTTGTACTTTGCTACTCTCTCGCCTCTACTGGGTGCGCCTGTTTTGATCTGGCAGGTATTGAGTGCAACAGCTAAGTCAGCGATTGTTGTATCCTCTGTCTCACCGGAGCGGTGGGAGGTAACTGTTGTGTAGCCTGCCTTGTGAGCCATCTGAATTGCTTCTAATGTCTCGCTGATGGAGCCGATCTGATTGAGCTTGATGAGGATGGAGTTGCAGGTTCCCATCTTGATGCCCTTTGCAAGTCTCTCTGTATTTGTAACAAAGAGGTCGTCGCCTACTAACTGGATCTTGTCGCCAAGTTCCTTGTTCATAAGTACCCAGCCTTCCCAGTCCTCTTCATCGAGGCCGTCCTCAACGGAGTAGATGGGGTACTTTTCAACTAATTCCTTCCAGTGAGCTACTAACTCAGCGGAGGTGTAGGTCTTGCCGCTCTTGGGGAGCTTGTAGAAGCCTACCTTGTCTGTTTTCCACTCACTTGCAGCAGCGTCGATAGCTAAAACAAAATCACGTCCGGCTTCATAGCCTGCTAACTTGATAGCTTCGAGGATGTAGGAAATAACTTCGTCCTCGTCCTTGAGGTTGGGAGCAAAGCCGCCTTCATCGCCGACGGATGTAGCTAAACCTCTGGACTTGAGGAGCTTCTGGAGGGAATGGAAAACTTCTGTGCACCAGCGGAAGCCTTCTCTGAAGGAGGGTGCGCCGCAGGGCATTATCATAAATTCCTGAACGTCAACGGTATTAGCTGCGTGTGCGCCGCCGTTGAGAATGTTCATCATAGGAACGGGGATCCTTGTTGCGTTGATGCCGCCTAAGAAGCGGTAGAGGGGAATATTAAGGGAGGTGCAGGCAGCCTTTGCACAGGCGATAGAAACGGAGAGGATAGCATTTGCGCCGAAATTGGACTTATCCTTTGTTCCGTCTGCTTCTATCATAGCGTGGTCAATGGCGTGGATGTCGGATGCGTCCATACCCTTTAAAAGCTCATTGATAGTAGTATTTACGGTGTTTACAGCCTTGGTGACGCCCTTGCCGCCGAAACGGTTTGCATCGCCGTCACGGAGCTCAAGTGCTTCAAATACACCTGTGGAAGCACCGCTGGGAACGATTCCTCTTCCGATGGTGCCGTCTGCTAAATAAACTTCAGCCTCGACAGTGGGATTGCCTCTGGAATCTATAACTTCACGACCGATAATTTTCTCAATTTTAAGATTATTCATAGGTAAAACATCCTTTCTGTATGTGTGCAGATTAGAACTGCCTATTGGTACATTGTGGTATGACAGATCGCATCTCCCTATGGGAAAGCACATATCCATCAATACAATAACAGTATACAATAAAATTTATCATTTTAAAGACAAATGCAGTGATATTACGATTTTTTGTTTATATTTATTGGTTTTAAAGCACAAAAATGTAAATTATGACCGAAGCTTTGGTTATTATTCTGTGTTTGCAGAAGAGACTTTCCGAGGTGAAGCTGAAAGGAGCAGATTTATAAGCTTACATCAGCGGAGCAAAGGGGAGGAAAATACCTTCCATAAGCTTTTCCTTTCTTCCTCTTTCCAGAAATTCTTCGTATGAGAAGCTGTCACAGCTTTCTGTATCATTAATAAAGATGGATATGTACTTTTCCACAAAGTCATTGGAGTAGAAAACTCCGCATATCTCATCATCTACACGCAGGGAGCGGATATCCATATTCACAGAGCCGATGCAGCACATTTCATCGTCTATTACCATTGTTTTGGCGTGGATGTAGCCGTGGTATTTGTATACCTTCGCCCCAAACTGCATTATCTGACCTGCATAGTAGGTTGTGACAGGGTCCAGAAAGAAGCTTGCCTTAATACCCGGTATCATCAGCTCTATTTCTATACCGGAGGCCGCCGCAGTTTTAAGTGCATCCAAAACGGAGGTGTCGGGTATAAAGTAGGGGGTCTGTATGCGGATCTTTTTCTTTGCATTTCTTATCATGCTCAGATAGTTCATCTTTACAGCTTCCTTGTCGGTGTCCACTCCGCCCACTATGAACTGGCAGAGATTTTCGGTTTTATTTCTTGGGGGAAGCCTGAGATTTTCCATGTAGATAACTGTTTTCTCCCAGTCCTTGTCCCTTACTGCACACAACAGGTCGGTGAGGAAGTAGCCGTCCAGAGTTTCTACGCAGGCACCTGTGAGACGGACCTGTGTATCTCGCCACGGGTTCTTTTTCTTAGCTAAGTTTGCATACTGGCCTCCTATATTCATTCCGCCTATGTAGCCGATGCTGTGGTCTATGGCAACTATCTTTCTGTGGCTTCTGTAATGGGTGAGGTAGGGCTTTATTCTTATGACGTTTCCGCCGGCTTCTTTAAGGGGCTTAAACATCTTGGAAGGGGTGGAGAGGTTTGCTATAAAGTCGCACATTACAAAGACTTTTACGCCTTCTTTTGCCTTTTTTGCCAAAGCTTCCACCAGAGCTTCGCCCATCACATCGTGGTGTATGGTGTAAAAAAGAACATATATGCACTCTTTTGCCTCTTTTATATCCTTAAAAAGCGCACGGTAATGGTCCTCGCCGCAGGTGAAAACCTCTGAGGTGTCGTAGCAGGTAACAGGGCTTTGGTTGTAGTTGGAATTAAAGCGGATAACCTGCAAGTCCTCCTCGGAAAAGCTCTGCCCCTCCAGAAGGTCCTCGGCTGTCTTTGTTTGAGGAAGTCTCTTTGCCAGACGCTTCTTTCTGAAAGCTGAAGTCAGCTTTATGGAGACAGTGCTGCCGAAAACGAGGTAGAGAAGAAGTCCTGCATAGGGCAGACAGATCATTACAACTACCCACAGCAGAGCTTCGGTGGGATTTTTGCTCTCCACAAATAGCACGCCGAGAATGCTCAGTATGTATATGAGAAGCAGAATAGTTTTCAGCATTTTACTCTCTCCTTTTAATTTATAAGAGGGGGGCTATGGACTTTGCGATAAAGCCCAGAAGCTTTCTCTTTAAGGGCATATTTTTAAGGTCGGGAAGTGTTACCTCACGGCATTTTTCCTCAGTTGCCAGGAAGTCAGCACTGATATTTTCGATACAGCCTGTCTTATACATATAGGTGGCGCACTCAAAGTGGTGGTAAAGGCTTCTGTAATCCAAGTTTATAGTTCCCACAACGGCTTCTTCATCGTCGCTTACAAATACCTTTGCATGGACAAAGCCGGGGGTGTATTCGTATATCTTTACCCCTGCTTCCAAAAGCGCCTTATAGTGTGTGGAAGCTAAGGCATAGGGAACAAATTTGTCGGGGATGCCGGGGAGGATTATCCTTACATCCACGCCTCTTAAAGCCGCATAGCGGAGGGCATTTTCCATGTCGCCGTCCAGTATGAGATAGGGCGTCATAATGTGGACATAGCTCTTTGCACGGTTTAAGATGTCGATGTATACCTGCTCGCCCACCTTTTCGTTGTCAAGGGGGCAGTCGCCGTAGGGCATTACAAAGCCGGAGGTGTTCTCGGGGGGCAGGGAGGGCACATCTACAAACTTTTTAAATTCAAAGTTCTTTTCGTCCATGGACCACATCTCCAGGAACATGAGAGTAAAGCTTCTTACAGCTTCGCCCTTTACCATGACAGCTGTGTCCTTCCAATGGCCGTGCTTGGGGTAGGCATTTATGTATTCGTCTGCTAAGTTAACACCGCCGTTAAAAGCTGTGTTTCCGTCTATGACAAGGATTTTTCTGTGGTCACGGTAGTTGTAATGGGTGGAAACAAAGGGCTTTATAGGGGCAAACATCTTGCACTTTATGCCCAGAGCCTTAAGCCGTGCAGGGTAGTCGTGGGGAAGTGTGGTAAGCTCGCAGGTGCCGTCGTAAAGAAGGCGTACATCCACGCCCTCGGCAGCTTTTTCTGCCAGTATCTTAAGAACTTCGCCCCACATCTTGCCTTCCTGAACTATGAAATACTCTAAGAAGATGAAGTGCTTTGCCTTTTTAAGCTCAATGAGAAGTGCCTTGAACTTATCCTCGCCTAAGGGGAAGTAGGTGACGTCGGTCTTATCGTATATGGGGAAGTTTCCGCTTCTCACGATGAATTTATTCAAAGCGGCCACACCGGGTATATCCTCTTTTACCTCTTCCATAACTTCTTCGTCCTGCTCTATAAGCTGTCGGGCTTCATCGTTTACCTGTTCGTAGCGCTTTTTGAGGGCACGGTGTCCTATGTCCCTCTGCGTATATAAAAAGAGCAAAGCTCCGAAAACAGGCATGAGCATTACCGCCACAAGCCATGTTATCTTTGCGGTGGGGTCCATGGAGCAATTTAAAATATACAAAACCATAAAGACTGTGAATGCTACAACTCCGCCGTAAATATGGGGTAGAAAGGCTTCAAACCAGTGAAATATTGAAAAAAGAAATAAAGCCTGAACGGTCAGAAGTGCAAGAATAAGTCCCGAACGGCTGAAAACCATCCTTATTATGCTTTGTTTTCCCTTTCTAAGAAGCTGTAAACCTGAATTTTCAGTGCTGTTTTCCATGAATTTACTCCTTTATAAGAAAAATTTTCATATAATAGATACAATAGGAAGTATACAACATGAAATATATAGAAATTGTGAAGTTAAAGAGTGTAAGTTATAAATTTATAAAAAAGACAACCGAAACAAGCACAGCAAAAAGCCCCTCCTTTTTATGGGAGAGGCTTTTCACTTTATTGGAAACTATTAAAAGAGATTTGCACCTGTGGGGGGATTGATAATGCCGGGAACAGGTCTTACATTGTTGTTGATATCAACATTCTTATAAACTTCTGCTAAGTAAGAAAGCTGATAGTAAACTCTGTTGCCCTCGATGGGAAGTGTCTTTCCGGCAGGAATTATGATATCCTTTCCGCCGTTTCTCTCAATTACCAGTGTAACTGTGGGATTTTTCTTAAGAGCTTCCATAACCGGCCAGGGCATCTTTGTGTAATCCTTGGCATCTGCCTTGACTGTTTCCTTCTTGGAAGCGTGTTCGATCTTGTCGATCACTTCGTTCCAGAAGTCCCTCTCTTCCTCTCTTGCAGAGGAATTGCTGTGGCTTCCGCCGGAAGGAGCAGGCTTGGAGGATTTCTTCTCAAAGTGAGCCTTGATGTAAACGTTTTCGTCGGGCATCTCGAAGTAAGTTTCGGAGGACTTAGCGTTATCTAATTTTGCATTGCCCTTTAAAACTTCCCAGTGAGAGAACTTGTAGCCGGAATCAGCTGTTGCCTTGATTTCAACTATTTCGTCCTTTTCTGCCTTGGAAAGGGAAGCTGCTGCACTGCCGTCGCCGTCATCATACATATTTATGCTGTGCTTTTCTGCAACAGGTGACTTGTCTTCCCAGAGGAACTTTACAGTTGTATCGCTTGTAACAGTGTACTTTGCTGTAACGGGATAATTTGTTCCGTTGATCTTTAATCCTGCAAGCTGTTTTCCTGCGGGAGCTATAACAAAATCATCGGGCATTTTTGCAAAGTCGATTAACTGTCCTTCAGGAACAGTAGCTGTATGCTTACCAAAGGAGGGTCCCTTTGTGCCGCCGTTTAAGTCAAATGTAACATCGTAGTATACTACATTCTTTTCCCACTGGGCATAAAGTGTGATAACTGTATTATCAGCTAAGCCTCCGTTGTTGAAAGCTGTCTCATCCTTATCTGCAAAGGAAAGTTCGCCGCTTCCGTCAGAAGCATCGTTCCAGCCTGTAAAGCTGTATCCTTCAAGTGTAAAGGTATTTGCAGGAAGCTTCTTGGTTTCACCGAAAACAAATACTAAATCTTCCATAGTACCTTCGCCGCCGTTTGCTTTAAACTTAAATGTTGCACGCTTGCGGTCATACTTGATTTCCACAACAGTCTTGCCGTCCTCGGTGATCTTTGACTGTGTGACAGCCTGAGGAACAAAACCTCCGTATTCCTTTGCGTTAGCCTTTGTGTTCTCGCCGATCTTGCCGGTGAGAGTTTCTTCCTCAAATACTTCGTAAGTTTCTAAAGCATCAAGCTTTTCCTTCATATGCTTTACAGTGTAAACAGCATCTGTTGCGGGAATGACTACATTAGCCTTCTTATATCCGCAAACTGTGCATTCTTCATGCTTGGAGCCTGCTTCTGTTCCGGTTGCAGCCTTGTCGATGACCCACTTATAGGTGTGCTTTGCTGTGTCACTCTTTTCGCCGCAGCTGCATTCATGCCAGTGGTTATTTTCGTCATGCTTCCATTCTTCACCAAAAGAGTGAGTATGTCCGATAGCCGGGATAACCTCTGTTTCTTCATATCCGCAGATAGAGCAGCTATGCTTTTTAAGTCCTGCTGTTGTCTCTGTGGGTTCTGTTACTGTGGTCCATTCGCCGTAGGTGTGATTTGCAGTTTCAAATTTGTCGCCGCAGGTTCCGCAAACCTTCCAGTGGTTTGTTTCGTCCTTCTGCCACTCACCGAGGCTGTGGTCAACCTTATTGAGCTTGCCTTCGCCTGTTTTCCACTCTTCGAGGTTGGGGATCTCTGCCTTTCCTTCGGCGTCCTTAAAGTATTTTCCGCAGTCGCATTCGTAGTAGTCAAGCCATCCGTCAAGCTTGCAGGTGGGCGCTCTGCCTGCTACGAGTCTGAGGTTATGTGTGTGAGGCACTTCTGTCTCTGTATCTGCGTCATATTCGATTATCCATTCTCTTCCGCAGTTGGAGTAGTTGACAGTTGTTTTTGCTGCGGGCTTTACGGGAGAAGCCTTAACGATATCATTTAAGTTAGCCTTTAAGAATGTTTCCATATTGCCTGTGCCTGTGTAGTAGATCTTAGCAATTGCCTTGCTGCCGTTTTTTGTAAATGTCTTTGCAATCTTATCTACTGTAAGCTCACCTTCAACTAAAGAAAGATTATAAAGCTTTCTTTCATTTGCCTTATCTAATGTGATTTCATCAGTAAGGATATAGTGGTCTACCTCAATATCACTATCGCTTACTGCAAAGTATGCGTGATATATAGGCTTACCTGCTTCTTGTTCGGGATTTACCGTAGGGTCATCCCATGTAACATCCACATGGTAGTATTTGCCGTCAAGCTTTACTAAGTTCCATCCGTGGTTTTGCTCCTTGGATGTTCCTGTTACTATGTAGGACTGGATTCCAAGTTTTCTTAAAAGATACTGGTAAGCCTTTGCATAGCCTTCGCAAACAGCCTTTTTGTCTGCGATAGCGCCGTAAGCGTTAAACTGATTGGGAGATTCTTCATAAGTTATATGCTTTACTAAAGCATCGTGAATAGCAACAGCCTTATCATATTCTGTTGTCTTGCCGTTTGCTGCCTTGAGAAGCTCATTTACAGCAGAATCAAACTTTGCATCATCAAAGCTGAATGTTGAGTAGGAGGGATTATAGCTTGATACCTTTTTGGTGGTTGATGATGTTTTTAGCAAATAGTTATTGTTTAATCTGTAAAGCTGGGGATTATCGTTGCGAATAATAGTTATTAACCTCTTAGTCTCATCGTTACTAAGGCTAAAAGCGGAAATATCTATTTCTGTCTTGCCCTTTTCCAAGCCGTCTAACATTACGGCATAAGCTTTCTTATCGTTTTCACTTGTGAGCTTATTGTAGCCGTAGAGATCAGAAGGAACGGAGGGGATGGAGGAAGAAGCCGGTATAGTCAATACCGCTCTTGACATTTTTCCGTTTTTCTCAATATTGCCATTCAGACTTCCTTTTTCATCATTGATTTTAGCAGAAATCGAAGATGAGAATGAATTAGTTCCTACGGGATAAAAGTGAACCTCAACAACATAGCTTTTACCTGCTTCAAATTTATCAGAGGCATTCATTTTATCTTTAATTTCGTCTACCATTAAAGCATTATTTCCACGATACCATTGTGCAACTTCCGCAGTATATGTGGCAGCACCGGCTGTGATTTCTGTGTCATTGGGAGTTTTACCTGCTTCAAAGCCGGTTATAGTTGCAGAAACAGTCGTAATAGTAGGTTCGTCGATTGTAAGTGAAAATTTTTTTGTATTTGAACCAAGTGGATTTTTAACCTTTACAGAAAAATTAGATGTACCGGTTTTTGTAGGGGTACCGGAAATACAACCGTTACTTTCTAAAGCAAGACCTTCCGGTAGTGTACCGGACTCCAAAGACCAAACCTTGTCAAAATTATATCCGTCGGATTCTATAATAAAATTATAGTGATTGTTTATAGTTCCGTTATTTAATTCAGTCGTTGTTATGGATGGTATATCTTTATCGTCATATACGATATAATTTACCCAAAAATCGGTTTTTTTATTATTTTTGTCCCTGCAGGCTAATGACATGTAACCTCTGGTGGTTCCTATACCTACAGCAGGGTTATAAGTAAAAAGACCAGACTTACTAATTACTGCGCCCTCCATGCCACTTACTGTAAGCCAAGTATATGGCTCTTCTCCGCCTGTTGCACTAAACTGCATACTATATTCCTGTCCTTTTTTGAATAGCACAGAAGTAGTATATTTTGGACTTGCACTTTCGTTATATGTGAAATCATATTCACCAAACTTGGTTGGAACAGGGAAAGAAGCTTCGCTTGTAGCTGTGAAGCTTTTGGCTTTTATATTGTCACCTTTATCTACTGTATTTGCGCCGTTTATTTTGAAAATACAATACCCACCAAAACTATTTTTTCCTACAGGAGTAAACTTTACTTTAGCAGTGTAATTAGTGCCTGCTTCAAAAACTTCGTCTGCTCCCATTTTATTGCTGTCACTTGCACCATATTCGTTGGAGCACTTATGCCAGCTGATAACCTCTGCTGTATATGTGCTGTCAGCTGCTTTGGCTGTCATGCTTGGCTTTTGTCCTGCTTTAGGCTCTGTAATAATTGCATTAGCATTAGAGATGGTTACAGGCTCATTTTCATCTTTAATTTCAAAAGTAACATTGCATTCTATGTAAATCTTTCCAATATCTCCCGCAGTATAAGCGCCTAAAGTTCCTTTTTCACCGTTTACAGTTGCTGTTGCATCATTGGAAAACTCATAGCCGGATTTGGCATAAAATCCGATTTCTACCCGGTATTTTCCTGCTTCAAATTTATCACCGGGCTTCATCTCTCCAGGGGCGCCTAATCCTACAGAATACCAATTTTTTATTTTTGCTGTATAATTGGCATTTTTACCACAGGTGATATTTGTAAAATCAGGTTCATTTCCTACTTCCGGAGCTGTAACATTGGCAGTAATATTTGAAATCAAATTTTTTTCATCTACTACCAGAGTTAATTCCTTTTCTGTGCTTCCGGCTGCACTTTCTGCCTTCAAAGTAAAGTTAAATGTACCTGCTTCTGTAGGTGTGCCCTTTATATACCAATTAAGGCCAATTTTTTCTAATGATAAACCTACAGGAAGCTTTCCCTTAGATATAGTGCATGTACAACCGGAAAATAGACTTTTAATGTCAATTTTCACGCCGTTGTCATCGTTATTGTATTTACTATGGGTCATTCCCTTGGGCAATTCTGATGTATTTATTTGGGGCTTATCATTGTCATCATATACTATCCAAGAAAGGTCAAGCTGTGCTCTGTTTTTGTTATTTGATTTATCAATACACAAAACTTTTGCATAGATGTCTTCTGATTTTTGAGATTCTGTGTCCTTAGTGGGACTATAAGTTAGAAATCCATCCTTACTTACCCCCATGCCTTTAGGGAAGTTGCCGTCTATTTGCCATTCAACATCAGCCGGTGCATTTTCTGCTACAAGCTTGAGATTGTAGTTGTTACTTTTCTTAAAATACACAGTTGCAAGGCTGGTGTTATTGCTTGTTTTTCTAGTTGTCACATCTCCGATTTTTGTGATATAAAAATTCGGATCAATATCTTCTGTGCCTGCTGCAAAAGCCCCAACAGGTACCACGCTTACTATCATAGCCAGTGCCAGTATAAGGCTCAATAATTTGCTTTTTCGCATAATTTTCACTTTCCTTTCTTAAAAGTCGGTCTTTTTTGCCGGAAATCTGCATTCTTTTGAAAAAACAAAATTTATGTAAGTGTATCACCGTCCTTTGATTTCTGAGCTTTCAATCCTGTGAAAAGGGTATACAGCTCATCATACTTTCGCAGTCCGTCAAAGTAGCTTTGCGGAGGCTCAATACTCAGTGTGCCTGCACAGGTTTTTTCTATGCCTGCATCATTGAGAAAACTGATGCGAAAATAGCCTGTTGATATACGGGGGTTGGTTATTTGTGAGGGGTATCTAAGATACATATTCTTTTTTCCGTGGATGATCTCAATTGTGCTGTAATCAGCTTCATCCGGCAGAAATATATTCAGAGCATCGTATCCGCTTTCAAAATAAAATCTGAAACGATTGTTTTTATCGGATATGAAAAGGCGGTCGAGCTTATTTTTGTCAGGGCCGTCGGCACTGTATTTAAGAGCCGGGAGAACAGGAAATAAAAATTCTCCCCAGCTGAAATAATCATATTTCCCTTTACCGTCGTTTTCAGGAAGCTCTATCTTTTTTTGGGGCATCTTAAAAACCTCCTTCCAAAGTCAGATCATGGCAGAGTATTCACATCATATATATAGTATAAATTACTTGTAAAAATATTATAACTACCCTCAGGGGTAGTTTTTTCTGCCTTTCTTTTAAAAACCATACTTAAAGGTAGTTTAAGAAAATGGAAAATCATGATACAATCATCATAGAGAGGTATGTCAAAGGAGGTGTGAAGATGTTAAACAGGCGTGCTATGAAGTTTTTTATGCTTACGGTCCTTGTTTTTGCTTTTGTATTTCTTGCCTGTGCTGCTGTGTCAGGTTATTCTTCACAAGAAGGGGTTTTGATTTCAAAAAATAAAACTATGGCTTCTTTTGCAGATGATATGTTCCCGGAGCATATTTTGGGCATCCCTCAGGTTTTCGGAAACTATGTGGCAATAGCAGACAGGGGAGGAGAAGCCCTCTGCTTCGATGTGGAGGCTTATCCTGTTGTAAAGGAATTTCCTCAGCTTAACTTCACACCGGCAGGACTTGCCACCGTCGTATTTGCCGTGGATAAGGATAAAACCGATATTGTCCCCAAAAGCTGGCGAGAGCTTTTTTCTTCGGGCCTTACAGTGGGCTTGGAAGGGGAAGCTGTTATCAGAAGATGCTTTTTAGGCTCCTGTGCCTACGGTCTTTCCGGAGAAAACTACGATAAAGATACAGCTATAAAAAAATTGAGAGAGCTTTGTAAAAAAAGGCTTTTCGGATATTCAAATTTTAATTCCGATGTAAATATCTTATTTGACTTTGAAGCTGTGAAGCTTATAGAAGAGGGCAGAAACTTTGAAATAGCAGTTCCTTCCGACGGAACATTTTCCTTTGAGTTCGGTATTCTTTCAAGGGAAAACACATTTTGCCCCGATGAAGCTGTGCTTTTGAAAAAAGGCTTCCGGCTTTTGGACGGCAGAAGTGAAAATGCGGCCTATCCATCGCAGGAAAGCTATAAAAGTGCCGTGAAGGTGGAGGATGTTGACCGCTTTATCCGTGAGACAAAGGACGCAACAAGGGATATCCGCCGAGGCGTATTAAGGGCAAGGCTTTTTAATTCAGCTGACGGCAGAGAAAATGTCTTTCTCATAACTGCCGCTGTGCTCATCATACTTTTCTGGACAGCTCATATCCTCTACAAGAGCCCGTCAAAGGAGCTGACACACTGGTTCATAACGGTTTCTTCGCAGATGGCCCTGTGGCTTGTGATAAGTATGTATAAATATATGCAGGCGGAAACTTGCTTTTTCAACAGGATGCTTTGGTACAGCTACTATATTTTCATTATGGGACTTCCGCTTTCACTTTTTTATATGGCCCTTATAATGGATAAGCCTGCAAGCGAGCGCCGTTTCCCAAAATGGTCGATCCCTTTCCCCGTTTTATATGTTGTGCTTCTGATAGTTATTTTTACAAATGACTTTCACAATCTTGTGTTTAAATTTGACCTCAACGGCGACTGGAGCAATGTTTACAGCTACGGCTTTGCCTATTACATAGTATTCGGGCTTTGCGTGTGCGAATTTTTCCTCGCCACCATAATGCTTATAGTAAAAACAAAGAAAAGCCCCAAGCGCTTCAAGCTGGTTTTCCCGATCATAGTTACCTTCCTTATAATCAGCTACAATGTCTCCTATGTGCTGAATGTATTACACATTCGACAAAGCAATCTGGCACTTATGTTCTGTGTCCTCACAATGCTTTTTGTAGAAGCTATAATGAGCGCAGGGCTTATACCTTCAAATACAGGTTACAGAAAGCTTTTTACAATGTCGCCTCTTGAAATGCAGCTTCTTGACAAAAACGGCGAGAGAAAATACTTCGCCCCCGATTCAAAACCCTTGAGAAGCTGTGAACTCGACTTTGTGCTCAAAAATCCCGCAGGCACACTCAGATCCGATGAGGATACTCTTCTTCACAGCTCCAAGATAAACGGCGGCACAGTTGTATGGAAGGAAGATATTTCCGGAGTAAACAGGCTTCACAGAGAGCTTCATAATTCCATAAAAAATATGGAAAAAGCCAATGCGATCTTGCAGAGGGAAGAGGAGATAAAAAGGCGTGAGCTCAATAACGAATTAAAGGAAGAGCTCTTCCTTGAGATGGAGAGCAATATCGAGGATAAGACCAAGGAGCTTTCCTCAAGGATAAGAAATCTTCCCGAAGGTGAGGGGAGAAAGCAGAAGATAGCCTATATACCCCTGCTTCGCTGCCATATAAAGAGACTTTGCAACATATTCTTCGTGTCTCAGGAAAGAAAAAATATGTCGGGCACAGAGCTGGCGGTATATCTGGACGAGCTTTCGGAATTTGCCTCCTATGCAGGTATAAAAGCTCTGGTGAGATGCAGTGCCTCCGAAAACATAGATGTGGAAGCTGTGAAGCTTTGCTATAACTTCTATTTCGGAGCGCTCTCATGGTCCTTTGAAAACAAAAATCCCACCATAATAGGTATGCTCAAGGAAAAGGACGGAAGGTTTATTTTTGATATAACCGCCTTTGAAAATATAACTGCCGACAGTCTTTCGGAAAACTTCTTAAATGACGCAAAAAAATACGGCGCAGAGCTATCCAATTTCAGCTCCGACGATACCTGCGGTATGCGTATGACTTTTTCTCAGAATATTGAAGGTGGCGTTGAAGCGTGAAGAGCCTCTATCTCATATCCCATTCCGGGCTTATAAATTTGATAATGTTCCTGTTTTCAGTAAGCTTTTTGCAGAGCATAGCCACAGCTTACAGCGTATTTTGCATACGCCTCCAAAAGATATATGTTATAAAAAGCGTCAGGGAGGCTTTGATACTCTGCCATATACTTCTGGTGCTTGCAGCCGCCGCACAGAGCAGCTTTTACTCTCAGGACGGTATCATGGCGGTTACGACCTATGTTTACGGTTACTTCTTTGTATTTGCATCAATACTTTTCCTCAGCTTGTGGCTTTTTATAAAGAACAGAAGATTTTCGGAGCTTTTGCCGGCTATCATATCCTTCTTTATAATGCCCTATGTGCAGGAGCTTTCGGGGAATAAGGCGTCTTACATCGTTTTCGGTGCTGTATCTGTTTTTGCCGTGCGCTCATTTTTCTGCATGGATAAGTGCTCCGGTATGCTCAAGGAAAATCTCTCCCCTGTTTCCATCAAGGAAGCTGTGGACTCTTTAAATTTCGGCATACTTTTCTGCCGTGCCGACAGGTTTTCATACGGTCAGATACTCCTTGCCAATAAAAAGGCCAGGGAACTGATGCTCACCATGACAGGAAATGTCTTTTATGACGGAAGCGAATTTTACAGAAGGCTTTCTTCGGGAAATATACTTCCTTCCTGCAAGGTAAACCGCCTCGGGGAAAAGCCTGTATACACACTGCCTGACAACAGCGTCTGGAGATTTGAAATGCAGGTGTGGACAGCGGAAAAAAGAAAGTATTTTCTCCTTATGGCATCCGATTCCACCGAGCTTAAGAGGATAAGCGACGAGCTGGCTATACAGAATAAGGCCCTCAATGAAAAGAACGGAGAGCTTAAGGTCATGCTGAGAAATCTGGAGAGCATCTGCCGAAAGGAAGAGACTTTCAGGGTGAAAAATCAGGTCCACGATATACTGGGCCAGAGAATAAGCATGATACTTCGTTCCGTCCGTGAAAATAAGGAGCCGGATGAAGCTCTTTTAAGCTCCTTTGCCGACGGTCTGCCGGTGGACCTTAAAAATGCGGCGGCCGATTACAACGCTTCATTGAGAAGAATGGCCGACAGCTTCAGAAAGCTGGGCATAAATATAAATATTGACGGAAAGCTTCCGCCCAATGCAGAAATGCAAAAGACTTTCTTTGAGATAATGACAGAAGCCATGACCAATGCAGTCCACCACGGATACGCTACACAGATCGACATAAGCGTCTGCCTCACCTGCGGAGAGTGGGTGCTGTTTATAAAAAATAACGGCCTCACCGCAGATGAACCTGTCATGGAGGGCGGAGGACTTACATTTATAAGGGAGAAGGTCTCCTCTCTTGGGGGAACCTTTACTTACATATCAAAACCTCAGTTTGCAATTATAGTTAAGGTGCCGGAAGGAGGATCACTGTGACAGATGTTCTTATAGTTGAAGATTATGAGTCCATGCGTGATGCGATAGCGGCAGTTTTTACTGCAACAGGGAAGTACAATGTGGTAGGTGATCTGCCAAATGCCAATTTTACAGAGATATTCTGTGAAAAGCTCAAGCCTCAGCTGGTGCTTATGGATGTATGCACAGAGGGCGGAGCTTCGGGCATAACGGCGGCAAAGTCCCTTAAAAACAAGTTCCCAGATATAAAGGTCATTATAATGACAGGCTTTGATGAGCTATCCTATATACCGAGGGCAAAGGCGGCAGGAGCTGACGGCTTTATCTATAAGAGCAGGAGCCTCCAGTTTTTCGTTGATACAGCCGACAGGATAATGGCAGGAGAACAGTATTTCCCCGAGGAAAAGCTGGTCCCCATGCCCAAGGGAAAGGTGCCTTTGAGCAACAGGGAGATGGAGGTACTGCGCCTCATGTGCCAGAATATGAGCAATCAGGAGATAGCCGAGGAGCTGTTCATATCGGAAAATACGGTCAAGTACCACAAGAAGAATATGCTGGATAAGACAGGTTTTTCCAAGCCCATCGACCTTGCATTTTACATGATCTCAAACGGATGGATAAATCCTTTATATTGATTTTTTAAGGCGGACAGGGCAAATTCCCAAAGTCTGCCTTTTTTATTGACAGAGGGGAGGATAAGCTCTATAATTTAGTTAGTTATAGCTAACTAAATGAGCCGAATTTTTATGGAAAGGGAGCTGATAACATGGAAAAGAAAAAAATAACTATGACAGGTGTAAATGAGACGCTTTTTGTGCCGCTTTATGCCAGAGCTCTGGAAAGCCGCAAGCCAAATCATGCCTTTTATGATGCTACTGCCGTAAAGGTAATAGATTCACTTGATTACAACTTTGAAAAGCACGGCAAAAATAAGATGAATATGTGGGGCTGTGCCGCCAGAACTATAATTTATGACGAAGAGTGCAACAAATTCATAAATGCAAATCCCGACTGCACAGTTATAAATATAGCCTGCGGTCTGGACGACAGATTCCGCAGAGTGGATAACGGCAAAATACGCTGGTACAATATAGATTTTCAAAATGTTATAGAGCTTAGGGAAGAGCTCATAGAGAAAAACGAAAGAGTCACCGATATTTCCTGTTCGGCTTTGGATTTTTCATGGGTGGATAAGATAGAAAACAAGGAAAATGTGCTTGTTATCGCAGAGGGCTTCCTCATGTATCTCACAGAAGCTGAGACAAAGGAGCTTTTCACCGAGATATCCCGCCGCTTTAAAAATGTCACACTTCTCATAGAGCTTATGACAAAGTGGATGGTGGATAATCAGAAACTCCACGATACCACAAAAAACACCAATGTCACATTTAAGTTTGGAGTTGAAAAGACCTCCGATTTCTGCAAGATGTGCCCCATGTATAAGATGACAGGGGAATATAACTTCACAGATAAGATGAAGGTTTTTGCACCTGTATTTATCACGCTGATAAGCCCTGTATTAAGGAAGAAAAATAACCGTCTCGGTGTCTTTAAAAAGCTTTAGAAAATAAAAATAACGCCCTGCAATTTTTTATAACTGCAAGGCGTTTTCTTTTGTCTTAATTGAGGTGATCTGTGATCTTTTTGCTCACATTGTCCCACGAAATTGCGGTGGTATCCACTTTAGCGGTATCTCTATAATCATTTACGGCTTCTTCTAAGCAGGCTTTGAGCCTTTTGGTAAATTCCTCAAGGGATGCCTTTTGAGGCTCATCCACATTTTCCATGACAGGCGGCTCTATAAAAACTATGCCGTTATGAGGAATGTGGGAATCTATCCATGTTTTCACGCCGGGTAAGTCTGTTGCCAGTACCTTTAAATTGCAGGCAAGAGCTTCTGCTAAAACTAAAGGCAGACCTTCAAAGAAGGAGGGAAGCACAAATATATCGGCCCTGTTAAATCTTTCGGCAAGCTCATCCTGTGAAAGCTTTCCTAAAAATTCTATATCCTTTCCCGAAGCTTTTGCAGAGGAAACTATCCTGTCATATTCTTCTTTGTGGCTGTAACCTCCTGCCAGTGACAGCTTTACTTTCTTTTGGGTATCTATCTTGCTGAAAGCTTTCACAAGGCAGAGGACGCCTTTCTTTTCGCATATTTTTCCTGCGTAGATGATCTCGGTGACGCCGACGTCTTTTTTTACATCCCTCTGACAGAATATTTCGCTGTTGTAGCCTGTGCCTATGGTAAATACCTTTTGGGGGTCCATATCAAAGATATCTATTATCTCATCTCTCTGCACATCGTGAAGTGCAAAGGCCGCATCCAGCTTTCTTATGTTTTCTTTTGTCCTGTCATTTTGCAGGTTTATCTTTAAAAACTGGCGAAGGTCGGTTCCGTGGCAGACAGCGCCTATCTTTTCATTGGGGAAATGTTCTCTTATAAGCGAGGTAAGAAAGTAAAGGTGGTGGCATAATATGATGTCGGGCTTAAAGCTTTTTACAGCTTCCTTTACCTTATTTATAAAAGCTTCTTCAAACTGCTTTTGCATGAGAGGCGTCATATCACGGTAGCGTGTAGCTTCATAGGGCATGGAATCGCTCATTCCCACAACGGGGAAGGGAAGCTCCTCTGTATTAAAGTATACGGGAAAAACCTCTTTAGCTTCCTTGATATCCACCTTGTCGGATATATCTATTCCGCAGACGGCGGCATTTTCTATGCCTTTTTTATTGAAGCTTTTCATAAGCTCCGTCATATATACACCGCTTCCTGTGGAATTGGGCTTCTGGGCTGAAATATTTAAAATTCTCATGTTCACACTCCAAACTTAACTTGGCTTATATTAACATAAAATTCCGATTATAAAAACTTTTATTTGATTTTTTTATTTTGATGTTTTGCCATATACAGAATTCCGATATAATTTGAATTTAAAAAAGCTTAAATATATAATGTCCGAGGATTACAGATCCACGGCTTTAAACTGCCGTCTATAAAATAAGAGGAGATAAAATGATGAAAAAAATTTTAGCACTTATGCTTACAGCAGCACTTCTTATGACAGGCTGCGGAAGCAGTGAGCCTTCCGAAGAAGCAGAGCCCTCTCAGGTTCCTTCCGAAAATGTTTCCGAGGAAGCACCTAAGGAAGAATTAGAGGACAGCCTCGTAATTTATTCCACACATCCCGAAGGTCTTTTGGAGCTTGTTGCCGATGCTTTCACAGAAAAGACAGGCGTTGAGGTTGAGTTTATCAATCTTAAGGGCGAGCTTGCAGACAGAGTAAGAGCAGAAAAGGAAAATCCTCAGGCTGACATCATGTACGGCGGAGCATCTTCTCTTTTCATGGAGCTTACAGAAGAGGGACTTTTTGAAGCAACAGAGCCCACATGGGCAGGAGAGCTTGCTCCCAACTTTAAGGATCCCGACAACCACTGGTTCGGCACCATCAAAACACCTGTTATGATGTTCTACAATAAGGATATGATGACAGCTGAAGAAGCTCCCAAGGACTGGAGAGATTTAGCCGATCCCAAGTACGAGGGCAAGATCGTTTCCAGAGATACAATGTCCTCCTCCATCAGAGCAACTATCGCAAGCCTTATCTACGGCTATGAAAAGGAAGGCAACATCGACGGCGCATGGGAATTCCTCACTTCTTTAGATAAGAATATGAAGAACTACTATAACAGCGGCACAATGCAGTTCCAGGCAGTAGGCAAGGGCGAAGCTCCCATCAGCTTTGCAGTTCTCAGCGCTATTACACAGAATCAGACAGAAAACGAAATGCCCCTTGAGATAATCGACGCAGAGAGCGGTTCCATCGTCATCACAGACGGCGTTGCAGCTATCAAGAATGCACCTCATCCCAATGCGGCAAAGGCCTTTGTTGAATTTGCAGGTAGCCCCGAGGTTGGAGTTTTACTTGCAAACGAGCAGAACAGAATTCCCACGTTAGCATCCGCTTTAAAAGACTGCCCCCAGTGGATGGCAGAGGAATACAAGATGATGGATGTTGACTGGAAGGTCATCTCCGAAAATCAGAACGAATGGATCCAGAAGTTCGATACAGAGATAAGAGATTCTTCCAAGGATGTTGCAAAGAAGTAAATTTTAAAAAAAACACGGAAAGGGCGTAGCCGGATAAGCTGCGCCTTTTTGGTTTAAGGAGAAATGGCAGTTGAGCAGAATTGAACTTAAAAATATTTCCCATGCTTTCGGCAGAAATGAAGTTTTGAAGGATGTGGATATTTCCATAGAGGACGGAGAGTTTTTTACTCTTCTGGGACCCTCCGGATGCGGAAAGACCACCCTTTTGCGCCTTATTGCAGGATTCACAGAGCTTCAGAAGGGCGATATCCTTTTAGACGGAAAGAGCATAGCAAATGCCGCACCCGAAAAGAGAAATATAGGCTTTGTCTTTCAGAATTATGCCCTTTTTCCTCATATGACCGTGTGGGAAAATATCTGCTTCGGGCTCAATGTTAAAAAGGAAAGAAGCGACGTAATAAATTCCACAGCTTCAAAATATCTGGAGCTGGTGGATATGGCGGAATTTAAGAACAGGCGCATAAATGAGCTTTCGGGCGGTCAGCAGCAGAGGGTTGCGGTTGCCCGTTCACTTGCCATAGAGCCGAAAATTCTCCTTTTGGATGAACCTATGTCCAATCTGGATGTTTCCCTGAGGGAGGAAATGCGAAGCGAGATAAAGCGCATACAGCGTGAATTATCTATAACCACTGTCTTTGTCACACACGACCAGAATGAAGCTCTTTCAGTTTCCGACAGGATAGCTGTTTTCAATGAAGGACGCTGTCTTATGTGCGACACACCGGAAAATGTGTATTTCCATCCTAAGGACGATTTTACCGCCGGATTTCTGGGGAAGACAAACATTTTCACAAAGGATTTTCTTTTGGGAAACGGCATCACAGCATCTGAGGAAAAAATCTATGTGAGACCTGAGAGCATGGAGATAACAGCTTCAAAGGGAGAAAGCACACTGGAAGCTTCCCTTTTGAGAAAGCAGTTTTTAGGTAATGTGACACGTTATTTCTGCCGGTGCGGCAATATGGAAATAATGGTGGACGAGCTGTCCAAGTCCTCCTGC
>SAMEA104404106__coassemble_742_pt1 | contig 30291 bp, 30 predicted proteins | sample SAMEA104404106__metabat2_low_PE_047 | metagenome-assembled genome bin SAMEA104404106 (sample SAMEA104404106) | Balaenoptera acutorostrata | reverse complement strand
AAAGCCTCGCCCCACGGGAGAGGTGCCGAAGCATTGAGGCGGAGAGGGGATGGAAAATCCCAAAATCTAAAATATGATGACAAAAGAGTACAAAGGCAAGTAAAATAAAAAAGAGAACGGTTTTATCCGTCCTCTTAATCCATATATTCAGCTTTAAATTACAAGATTTATAAGATATGTGAAAGCTCCTGTCAGTATGCACACCGGCAGGCCCAGCACCATGCCCACACAGCTCATTTTTATATGGAACATATAATCGTGGTAGGCTTCTGTCATATCCTCTGTGCCGGGGATAATGCACTTTTTACTGTGGCAGAACCATATACAGTCCAGTATGATGGCATCGTACCATGCAACTATCGCCCAAAGTCCGTAGCCTGTAAGAAACGCCTGCCCAAAAGTTTCACAGCCGTTTACGAAAACTACTATGAGTGTGAGTATCACAGAAAGCAGTATAGCTTTTTTTGTTTTGCTTATGAAAAATTCCTTTGAGCGGACAGTTTCCACCCTTTTTATAAGGCCCAGCTCCTCGCATCTTCTGACGATGGCCGGCGGATAATCCTCCACCCACTTTATGGGGTCCTTGGTAAGGGAAGAAACTATCAGAATATGAAATAAAATGCAGACGATAACAGCTTCTAAAAGAAAAGTCACAGATCATGCCTCCTTCTACTTTAGTAATTTAAGTATAGCACAACCTGCAAATTTATGGTAAGAAATGGCTTACAAATTTTATTATATAAAGTAAAAAAGAGACGGCAAGCGTCTCTTTTTTGGTGGGATTTATTTGTTGTTTGAAGGAGATTTCTTCATTAGGAGATTTACCCTTGCCCTTATAGCCTTAACTCCGGTCTTAATATCGTCAATATCCTTGACGCTGTCTTCGATGGGGCACATGCCTGTGTTTTCTCTGTTAACTATCATGCGGACCTTTTCACCGAATTCAGCTGTTATTCCGCTGTCAACCAGCAGCGAATGCGCCTCTTCACTCATAACGAGGCCGTATACATAAGAAGCTTTGCAGTTTACAGCGATCATAGCCGCCGCTTTTCCGATTATCTTGTCATAAACGGAAGATGATCTCAAGATCTCGGGATCAGAGTCATTGAAATCTATAAGAGGTGTTATTCCCCTCTGAGTGCTGGTAGTAAGAATTTCGCCCTCTCTCACTACAACACAGGTGAATGTACCGTCTTTAATATACTGCACAGCTCTTTCTTTAAGACTTAAGGGCATAGGCTTGCTATTCCTTTCCGTATTTTAGAAAAAAGCCGGTGCGGACTTTTTGAAGGTCCGCACCATAAGGTAAACCAGTAAGTTACTTTTCGATAACTCCAAGGCCTCTTGCAACTCTTGTGATGAAGTCCTGAACGTTAGCAACCATTGTTGTAGCGGATAAGGATCCACGGTCAATGAGCTTGTTAACTACGAACTCGTCGGAGTCTACGCAGTAGAGGTAAAGAGGACGGATTGTTCCATCAGGAAGCTGACGGAAGGAAGGTGTCATATTACCTGTTGCGATTGTGTGAAGCATTGTAGCTAAGCAGATAACGGTTGTGGACTTCTTGATGAGGTTACGCATAGCGCCTGCGCCTTCGTAAGCGTTAGCATAAACTTCGGGAAGGGGACCGTCATCACGGATTGTTCCTGTGAGAACGAAGGGAACATTGTTCTTAACAACGGAGTAGATGATACCGTTATCGATCTTGTGATCCTCGATGAACTGAGGAATAGATCCGGATCTTCTTACGAGGTTGATTACATCCATGTGATTGTAATGTCCGTTGGGCATGTTCTCCTGGGTGTAAATATCCTGTCCGAGTGCTGTGTGGAGTAAGCCGCCTTCGAGGTCATGTGTAGCAAGTGCGTTACCTGCCATTAAGCCCTGAGCGTATCCGTTCTCAACAAGTGCCTGCATAGCTGCTCTTGCGCTTGCGTCGAAGGAGAAAGCAGGTCCCATAACCCAGAGGATGTTGCCGCCGTGTTCCTTCTCGTACTTTAATAACTCAACGAGGTTATCATAGTCACGAGCGTAGGAAGTTTCTCTGGATCTTCCCTGACGGAATACGAACTGGTCATCATTCTCGGAAGCTCCTTCTGCTAAGAAGCCTGTTACGTGAACATAAATACCGTCCTGGCACTTCTCTGTACGGCCGATAACAACCTTATCGCCCTTCTTAACGTTTCTCATCTCAACGATAGCTACGGAGCCGTCGTCCTTGATGATAGCCTGAGAGTCCATACGGGATTCAGCTGCTAATACCCACTTTCCGTCGATCTTGTAGTACTCGGGGAACATGGATGTGGAATGGAAATTATCGGGAAGAGCTCCGTCCTTTTCGCAAACTACGTATTTGCAGTCAGGAGCGTTTACGAAGATTTCCTTAGTAAAATCGGGTTCATGATATACGGGCATATTAAAAGCCATTGGAAAAAAACCTCTCTTTCTAAAGTGGAGATTAAAGAATTATTCTTGTACCGCTTTCACCCTTGATGGCAAGTGCAGCCTTCTCCAGAGATGCGATAATTGCTGTACCGCCGCTCTTGGCAAAGGAGGAAGCAGCCTGTACCTTAGGAAGCATGCTGCCGGGTGCGAACTGGCCCTGCTTAATGTATTCGTCAGCCTGTGCAAGTGTCATCTCTTCGATTTCCTTCTGATCGGGCTTACCGAAGTTGATGGCTACACGGTCAACAGCAGTGAGAATAACGAGCATGTCGGCATCGAGGATCTCAGCGATCTTTGCAGATGCGAAGTCCTTGTCGATAACAGCGGGTACGCCGTAATACTTTCCGTCTCTCTTGACAACGGGGATACCGCCGCCGCCTACTGTGATTACTACGTTTCCTGTGGATACTAAGGTCTTAACGATGTCCTTTTCTACAACATCTATGGGCTTGGGGGAGGGAACTACCTGACGATAGCCTCTGCCTGCGTCCTCGACCATTGTATAGCCCTTTTCCTTAACGATGGCATCAGCCTCTTCCTTTGTATAGAAAGCGCCGATGGGCTTTGTAGGATTCTGGAATGCGGGGTCGTTTTCGTCAACCTGAACCTGTGTTACAACTGTTGCTACGTTCTTTTCAATCTTTCTATCAGCAAGCTCGTTGCAGATAGCGTTCTGAAGGTGGTAGCCGATGTAGCCCTGGCTCATTGCGCCGCATTCGGGGAAGGGCATATCAGACTTGATGGCACCGGCATTTGCTGCGGTGGACATTCCCAGGTTGATCATACCAACCTGGGGTCCGTTACCGTGAGCAATAATAACGTCGTTGCCGTCTGCAATTAAGTCAACTATAGATTTTGCGGTGTCTCTTACCAAGCTTAACTGCTCGGCAGGAGTCTTGCCAAGTGCGTTTCCGCCTAATGCGATTACAACTTTTTTAGACATATATCGTGCTCCTAAAATCTATACTGCTTAATTACTTAAGTGTAGCGTACATAATAGCCTTGATTGTGTGCATTCTGTTTTCAGCTTCATCGAAGCAAACAGACTGAGGTCCTGTGAGAACGTCATCTGTAACTTCCATGCAATCAATGCCGAACTTCTCATAGATGTCTCTGCCTACATCTGTCTTGAGGTCATGGAATGCGGGGAGGCAGTGCATAAAGATAGCTGTGGGCTTAGCATTTGCCATAGCTGCAGCGTTGATCTGGTAGGGCTTTAAGAGCTTGATTCTCTCTGCCCAAACTTCTGCGGGTTCACCCATGGATACCCAAACGTCTGTGTAAAGAACGTCAGCGTCTGTTGTACCTTCCTTAACATCTTCTGTTAATCTGATTGTGCAGTGGTTCTCAGCAGCGATCTTCTTGCAGGTCTCTACGAGCTCGGGAGCGGGCCAGAGTTCCTTAGGAGCGCAAGCTGTGAAGTTGCAGCCTAACTTAGCGCAAACTACCATGAGGGAGTTGCCCATGTTGTTTCTGGCATCGCCCATGTATGTGAAGTTCTTGCCAACATATGTTCCTAACTTCTCCTCGATTGTGAGCATGTCAGCTAACATCTGTGTGGGATGCCACTCATCTGTAAGGCCGTTCCAAACGGGAACACCGGAGTACTTAGCGAGGTCTTCAACGTCAGCCTGCTTAAAGCCTCTGAATTCGATACCGTCGAACATTCTGCCTAATACCTTAGCTGTATCCTCAATGGATTCCTTCTTGCCCATCTGGGAAGAACCGGGATCGAGGTATGTAACGCCCATGCCGAGGTCAAGAGCTCCGACTTCGAAAGAGCAACGTGTTCTTGTGGATGTCTTCTGGAAAAGGAGAACAACATTCTTGCCCTCTAAGTACTTATGAGGAACGCCTGCTCTCTTAAGATCCTTAAAGTTCTTGGAAAGTTCGAGAAGATACTTGATCTCTGCAGTTGTGAAATCGAGAAGTTTTAAATAGCTTCTGCCTCTTAAATTAACGCCCATTGTAATTATCTCCTTTTTTTAGGTCCGCTTCTGCCAAAGCAGACTTTTTAAAATTTTTGTTTTTTGCGCCCGGTTGATATTTCTCAACTACCGTACAACCATATTTTAATACTTTTGCTCTCCGATAGTAGGACATTTGAATATCACCTTTATGGCAATGACTATATTAATAACTTGTAACAATATGTCAGATTTGATGGTTTTAATAATCTATTTGCATATCTTTTAGAAAAATGCACTAAAGCATGGAAGCTGAAATGTCCTCTTTCATGCGCTGTGGTACAACAAATTTGAAGAGATTTGTCCCATATTAAACAATGGTTACTAAAATAACCGCATGATAAAGCCACTATTCAGCATGGCAAAAACATCCAACATTTAAGGGATAGAGGTTTTATATAAATTTTCAGCCGTGTCTAAAAGAAATTTTGTCCCTTTTGCGCCTAAAAGCCCTAAATTATACATTATTCAAATGGAAAAAATGCCTCCGAAAGGGTCTCATTCTGGAGCCATACCTTTCGCTTGAATTCAGAGGGCATCATAACCTTATATTTTACAAAGTTTCTGGTGAAGGTCTTGGCATTGTTGTAGCCGACCTCAATGGCTATATCCAGAATTGTCTTGTCCGTTGTGAGCAAAAGCTTGCAGGCGTGGTTGATCCTGAGGTAATTTAAGAAATCTGCGAAGTTTTTCTCCACCTGACACATCAGCACCTTATTTACATTGGTGGGTGTCATGTGAAATTCCTCGGAAACGTCCTTTATGCTTATGTCGTCTGTGTGGTTCTTATATATGTAGCTTATCAGTGCGTAGATGGTCTTTGTTTCCTCTATGGCACAGAATTTTGTTATCTTGCTGTAAGTTTTGCGGTATTCGTTTATCTTTACTCCCATTCTTGCCTTGAAAAGCTTGGACAGGTGGGAGGCATCGGAGTAGCCCACTATTTCCGACAGCTCCGAAACGGTCAGGTCTGTATATAACAGGTAGTTTGAAACTCTCACAAGTCTCATCTCGTGGCAGAGCTCTCCCACGGAAAGCCCTGTGAGCTGTTTTACATAGTGGCTTATGGTATTTTCGCTCAGGTAGAATATCTTGGAGAGGGATTTTGCGGATATGTCCTCGCTGAGGTGAGTATAAATGTACTGGAGGATCTCTTCCTTGTTAAATTCGGTTTTTTCCTCGCCGAAGGGCGCCTGCATTCTGGAAAACTCCAAAATCAGGCTGATTATCTTATTGGTGACAAAAACTGAGGAAAGCTTTCGGGGGTCCCCTGTCTGGAGGATGTCCTCAGCTCCCAGCTCCTCACGAAGCTCCAGAAAAATATCCCTTATCTTCTGGTACTGCTGCTTCTGACATTTGACCTCGGGATTTCTTCGCATTTCCTCAAAAATTTCCGGAGCTTCCTTAAAATCTCCGCACAGTGCCTTTATGAGTATGCTGATGGAATCAAAATGATATACAACTATATAGTATTGTAAGGGCACCTTTACCTCTAAGATCTCGGTTATTTCCCAGGGAAGTACTGCCACAAGCGAACCCGGCTCCAGACGGATGGTCTTTCCGTGGATGCGGGCGGTGGCTTCTCCTTTATTAATGAGCCAGAATCTTGCCTCCTGATGGATGAGGGGGTCGGTGGGTTTGCTTATTACCTCCATATTGAAGGCATAGAGCTTATTTCTGGATACCTGTGATCGCAATTCACTTTGCAGCTTTATAAGTTCAGCCATATTAAACACCTCACCTTTATTATAGCTATATCCCAAAGGAGCGCAACAAGGCTTGCATATTTCGGGATTTAGCCGGTGCAGACCGCCTGCAAATAGGCAAAATCACCTAAACGGAAAACTGCCGTGAAATATAAGCCACAGATTTTTTGGAAAACTGTATTTATTGTAAATACAAAATATGAGTACGGTCATTTTCAACTAAAAAAAATATCTCCGGGGTATATATACTGTTTTAAGACGGTAAAAGAGAGAAATCCGGGCATAAATAATAATAAACAAATTCAATCTACGGTTATTATTAACTATATATCAAAATAAATCCCAATATATGGCTATACCTTAATGATGTATAAATATTATGAATAAATTATTGACAAATCAATTTTGAAAAGGTAGTGTGATGGCAAGATATCAAAGGAACTCAGAGGATAAAACCCTGCCAGGTTGATTATTATTCCCTGGGCCTGCTGCCGTACAACTAAAATTTCTGATATTTTATATGGAGGTTAGTTATGAGTGCGATTCAACATTTTGTAGAGACAGTTGCCAACTTTGTGTGGGGCCTTCCGATGCTCTTCATACTGGTGGGCGGAGGTATTTTTCTCACAATTCGTTTAGGATTTTTCCAGTTTGTGAAGTTCCCTTATATTTGTAAGCAGACCTTCGGTAAGATGTTTAAGAAGACAGAGGGAGAAGGTACAGTTTCAGCTTTCGGCGCTGCCTGTGCAGCACTTGCTTCTTCAATAGGCGCTGCCAATATCGTCGGTGTTCCCACAGCTATTGCAATCGGCGGCCCCGGTGCTGTTTTCTGGATGTGGCTGGTGGCCTTAGTAGGCTGCGCTACCAAGTTCTCAGAGGTTTCCCTCGGCGTAAAGTATAGAGAAAAGAATGAGATCGGAGAATATGTAGGCGGACCTGCTTACTATTTAAGACATGCTTTTCCCGGAAAAGTAGGACACTTTATTGCGGCTTTCGCAACCTTCTCTCTCATGATAGAGATAGTTCCCTCTATTGCCACACAGTCCCTTTCCGTTTGCTCCACAGCTTCGGAATTAGGCATTCCCAAGATCGCTTCCGCAGTTGTTATGTTAGCTATCACCATGCTGGTAGTTTGCGGCGGTATCAAGAGAATCGCTCAGATAACAGAAAAGATGGTCCCCATCATGGCAGTTGTTTATTCTGTCAGTGTTCTTGTTATCTTAGGCTTCCATTTTGCAGAGATTCCTCAGGCATTTGCTCTTATCTTTGAAGGTGCATTCACAGGAACAGCTGCAGTGGGCGGCTTCACAGGCTCCACACTTGCAGCCTGCATCAGATGGGGCGCAGCAAGAGGCTGCTACTCCAACGAGGCCGGCATGGGAACAGCTCCCTACGCACATGCAACAGCTACAACAGACCATCCTGCACGCCAGGGCTTCTGGGGCGTATTCGAAGTATTCTGCGATACTATCATTGTTTGCTCTTTAACAGCTCTTATGGTATTGGTTACAGGAGTTTGGAACCATTCCGAGATCACACCCGACCAGATGCCCGTTAAGGCCTTCGTAGAAGTATTCGGACACGGTTTGGGCGGAGTTCTTCTCTCTGTTTCCATCCTTCTCTTCGTTCTTTCCACCATCTTAGTTTTAGTATTCTACTGCGAGAAGAATGCAGAGGCTCTCTTCGGACGCAAGTTCTCCCTGGTTATGAGATTTATATGCTTTGCAGCTATCATCTACGGCGCATTTGCAGATGTTTCCCAGCTCTATGCTTGGTTAGACTTCCTCCTCATGCTTATGATCATTCCCAATATGATCGGTCTTTGCATCCTGTCCGGAGAAGTTAAGGAAATGAAGGACGACTTCTTCAATAACAAGGAACTCGTTAATAAGTAATTTAAGACTTATCTTCCTATAAAAGGGACTGCTTTCGGGCGGTCCTTTTTTTATGCCCTAAAGAGGAAAATAAACGGAACACATTTGTGAAGAAAAAATTAATCACTATACACTTACTGAGTAAATATCCAAAAATAAACGCATAAATATACCACAGCTTCTAAAGAAAAACAGGGGGGAAAAAGGAAAACCGGGTGCAAATTTCAAAATGAATCAAAAATTTTATAAATATACTTTTTACCTGGGCGTAAAGACCGTATAAAGTTACTGCAAAGACCTTATAAAGACCATATACAGGAAAATCGCAACAAAAATGTATTTTCATGAAAGACAAAAGGAGCTATAAAGACCATATCAAGAAATCTTTACCCTTTACTAATACAAATCTCACAAAAAATCATGGCATAATGAACAATATGGAATAGAATAAATGTATATTGTAGTGATTTTGACGAAAATAATTTACCAATCAGTGGTTTTTTGACATTTTTGAATAAGAAATGTTAAAAAATTATTGACAAATCTAAAAGGAATGGATAATATGAAAAAGGACTACTCAATTAGTTCTGCTTGAGGACGTGCCACCCTGCCAGGCGGACATCCGGGAGGAGAAATACCTTCGGCAGACTTCTATCGTACGAGCCCGACTTTTCTTTTTTACTTTATGGAGGTTAGTTATATCATGATGGCAATTTATAATGCAATTACGGCCTTTACTAACTTTATCTGGGGATTACCTATCCTCGTTATCTTAGTCGGCGGTGGTTTATTCATCACAATCAGATTAGGATTCTTCCAGTTCACAAAGTTCCCTTACATTATGAAGCAGACATTCGGAAAGATGTTCGCTAAGACAGAAAAAGAAGAAGGCGCACTGTCCCCCTTCGAGGCAGCTTGCTCCGCACTTGCTTCTTCTATCGGTGCTGCTAACATCGTCGGCGTTCCTACCGCTATCGCATTAGGCGGCCCCGGAGCAGTTTTCTGGATGTGGATGACAGCTCTTATCGGATGCGCTACCAAGTTCTCTGAAGTTTCCCTCGGTATCAAGTACAGAGAGAAGAACGAAGTCGGTGACTGGGTCGGCGGTCCTGCTTACTACTTAAGACACGCATTCCCCGGAAACTTAGGTAAGTTCATCGCAGCTTTCGCTTCCGCAGCTTTAATGCTCGAAATCGTTCCCTCCGTTGCAACACAGTCCTTATCCGTTTGCTCTTCCGTTGCTGAATTAGGCATCAACAAGACAATCACAGCTGTTGTTATGTTAGCAGTTGTTGTTCTCGTAGTTTGCGGCGGTATCCAGAGAATCGGACAGATCACATCTAAGTTAGTTCCTTTAATGGCTCTTCTTTATGCAACATGCGTAATCATCATCTTAGTTAAGAACGCTTCCGGTATCCCCGCAGCATTCGGCGCTATCTTCTCTTCCGCATTCACAGGTCATGCAGCAGTCGGCGGCTTTGCCGGTGCAGCTGTAACAGCTACAATCCGCTGGGGCGCAGCAAGAGGCTGCTACTCTAACGAGGCTGGTATGGGTGAGGCAGCTTATGCTCACGCAACAGCACACACAGACCATCCTGCACGTCAGGGCTTCTGGGGCGTATTTGAAGTATTCGTTGATACAATCATCGTTTGCACATTAACAGCTCTTATGGTTCTTACATCCGGTATTTGGAATGCAGAGGGCGTTGCTCCCGACCAGATGCCTGTTAAGATCTTCGCATCTAACTTCGGTACAATCGGTTCTGTAATCCTTTCCGTTTGCATCGTATTATTCGTTCTTTCTACAATCATCGTTATCATCTTCTACTGCGAGAAGAACGCAGAGGCTCTCTTCGGCCACAAGTTCTCCCTCGTAATGAGAGTAGCTTGCTTCGCAGCTATTATCTACGGTGCATACGCTGACGTTTCCAACCTCTACATGTGGTTAGACTTCCTCCTCATGGGCATGGTAATTCCTAACATGATCGGTCTTTGCATCCTGTCCGGAGAAGTTAAGGAAATGAAGGACGATTTCTTCAACAACAAGGAACTCGTTAACAAGTAAAAAATTTCCCCTTGGAATTATTGATAAAAGAAGCTGTCCGCAAGGATAGCTTCTTTTTTTCCCGCTTTCTTAGAAGAAAGCTTGGCAAAGAATTTTATGACGCACAGGTGAGGTAGGAGAAAATTATAACTTTATCGCCTGCGCTGTTAAAAATTGAGGACTTTCAGCGTGCTTTTCTGAAAACTTAATGAAAAATGATTTTAAATGCCTACGTTGTAATGACGTGGGCATTTTTCGTGTTACAAAAGTTCTTTGTTTTTAGCGAACATAAAAATTTACTCAATTTTTCTAAAAATTGCGGATTCCAAAGGCAGAGCCTTGGTCGCTTTCCGCAGAAAGCGAAATCTCTATTGCTTTAAGAGCATTTAGGAGTGAATTGGGGCGACGAAGGAGCCACAAGAGGGGGAATTTGCGATAAAAATTCCCCCTTGTTTTTAGAAGAAGGTGAGGGTGGGGGGAAGAGGGGCGAGCAAGGCGAGCCCGATTTGTTTTCGCTACGCCTTTCTAAAAAGGCGGAAAGCCTCGCCCTACGGGAGAGGTGCCGAAGAATTGAGGCGGAGAGGGGATGGAAAAGCTAAGAATTAAAGATAAGCTAACAAAAGAGAAAAAGAAAAAAGAGCGGAAACCTTTCGGCATTCTGCTCTTTTGATTTGTTTGGGGTATTAAGTTTAGGCTTTTCTGTTTTCCTTCATGATGGAATCGAAAACTTCGGAAGAAATATTTGCGCCTGTTATATAGAGTGCTGTTTTCTTATTTTCAAAAAGCTCTCTGTATTTTTTATATGCCGCATAGGAAGCAGCGGAGTCAGGCTCACAGATCACCTTTTCGTTCTGAGCCATCTCATAAACAGCCTGTCTTATCTCTTCTTCGGAAACTATCAGAAGTCCGTCGCAGACCTTATTGTAATTATCAAATGTGTGCTTTGCACAGCCTCCTGTCAGGCTTCCGATGATGGTGTCGGGCCTGTCATTGGTGAAGAAGCGTGTCCACTTGTTTTCCTCAAGGTTTGTCTTTAAAGCCGGTGAAAAATCAACCTCAACTCCGTAAACCTTAACGTCGGGTTTCTTCTGCTTGAAGTAGGAACCGTTGGATGTGAGGTCGCCGCCGCTTCCCACAGGTATGATGACAGCGTCTGTATCGGGAACTCTTTCTAAAATTTCGATTCCTATGGAAGCTGTGCCTGTGATGCCGTCGGGGTCCTCTCTTGCATCAATGAATGTGTAGCCGTTGTTTTTTATCTCTTCTGTGCCGATCTTGTTGGCTTCGTCGAAGTCATCGCCCACAAGGTGAAGATTTGCGCCGAAGTGCTTCATTTTGTGTATCTTGGGAAGGGGTGTCGAGTTAGGTGCATAAATATGAGGGGATGGGATTCCCATTAACTTTGCACCGTATGCCAGAGATACGCCCTGATTTCCCGAAGATACGGTTGCAACGCCCTTTTGCAGCTGCTCTTCTGTCAGGCTGCTCAATTTGCCCAAAACTCCACGCAGTTTAAAATTTCTAACTACGGGCTGAAGGCATTCTAACTTGAGGTAGGCCTTTGTGTTTTCGTCGCTTAAATAAAGGCTCTCCTCCAAAGGAGTTTCCTTTAAATAAGGCTTGATTTTTTCGTAACGTTTTTCAATTTCAATTAAATCCAGCATCGATAAACTCCACTCTAAGTTATTTCGACGGCAGAAACATAAGAAATGGCAGTTCCTTATCTTTCGGGCATGGCTGAAAGTTCTTAATTCAAGCTGCTTAAAAATGAAACGGCGATACCCTCTATCCTGACCACGGAAAGGTCATTTCCCGATATAATGATGGGTTTATATGCGGGGTTCTCTGCATTTAAAATGAGAGAGTCGGGGTACTTGTAAACTCGCTTCAAGGTGGCCTCGTTGTCTATGAGGACAACTGCTATCTGGCCGTTTGTAAATTCCTCGGTGCGCTTTACAAAAACTATGTCTCCGTCCATTATCCTTGCATTTATCATACTGTCGCCCTTGCATCTGAGACAAAAATCCGCCTTTACATCGTATGGTGCCGGGATGTATTCTTCTATATTTTCCTCGGCAAGTATGGGCAGACCGCAGGCAACAGTTCCCACAAGAGGTATCATGCGCTCTTTTGGGAAGTCTGTCTCTATGGCGTCATCTTCGGCTATTATTTCTATGGGGGAAAGACCTAAGGCACGGGAAAGGAGAATTATCTTATCCTTTTTCATGTCCTTTATGTGTCCGGATTCCCACCTTGAGACTGTTCCTTCGCTGACGCAGGTCATGGAGGCAAGCTCCTTCATGGTCAGCTTCAGCTCTTTTCGTCTCTTTTTAATAATTAAGCCTGACATAACATACTCCTTTGGAAAACGGAATTTTTATCTCTGAAAATACGGCAAATTCCGACTTTTCAGCTGTTATTATTATACCATGGAATTGCGGATATGCAAGGCGAAGTTCACAAACTTTTTGATAACTCTTGATTTTATCAGGCAAAGCAACTATAATAACTTGCATAGACGCAAGAAATTGCAGAAAATCATATGACGGAGGTATAAATGTTCGACGGAGTTTTGCTTAAGGAGAAAATCGAGGAAAAGGGAATGGGCATCAAGGAGCTTTCCTGTATAATGGGCATAAATAAAGCCACACTTTACAGGAAGGTGAACGGCGACACCGAATTTACAAGAGGAGAGATATACAATATCATTCTCATCCTCGATTTGAGCGACTGCGAAGTAAAAGAAATATTCTTTTCTTAAATTTGACCTGAGGGGGAAGGAAATTGCGAAAAGAGGAACTGAGAGAGTATATATCACTTGAAAGGGAGGCAGATATCTGCGAAGGCGAGCTTAAAGCTTTGAGAAAAAGAGCGGAAGAGGAAAAATCTCTTGCAAGAAAAATAAATCCTCTCCGTCAGAGGGTTTTGAAGATGAGGAAGCTGTCTCTGGAAAAAGCGTCGGAAATTGAAAGCTTCATATCCTCCTGTCCAGATTCCTACATGAGGCAGATATTGTTCTTAAGATACATAAAGGGCTTTTCGTGGGAAAAGGTGGCCTACAAGGCAGGAGGAAGAAACAAGGGCGACACGGTGAGAAAGATGGCCGAACGCTACATAGAAAGATCTGAAAAAAGAAAATAAGCAAAGTTTTTATAAAGGGAGTCTTTTAAAAAGGCTCTCTTTTTTTGTGCCTTTTTTTAGGAGAATATGCAGGCGTGAGTTGCATTTTTGCAACCTTAATTTTCCAAAGAGCTAAAAACTTCGGCTGAAAAGCTTCAAAAAATGGCTTTATCATGCGAAAAAAACAGCTTATTCTTAGATAGAGACAACTTGTCCCATTTGTCCGAATTATCCGTATATAATATTGGGTGAAGGGAGGTGAGAGGCATGACAGCAAAGCCTCTTAAAAAATTAAACAGCAAACATGAAGATTTCCTCCGGCTTATTTTTGCAGGGGCAGAAAAGGGCGAAGCTTTCCGAAAAGTTTTCGGGGACGAAGAAGATACCGATGAAAAAGCTTCAAAGCTTCTCGCCGATCCCCTCATAAGAAAAAGGCTCTGGGAGATGCAGGACGATGCTTTGGAAAGGGAAAGATGGAGCGTTTTCAAAACCCGTGAAAGGATAATAAGGGAACTGGAAACCATAGCCTTTGCCGATATAAACGACTTTTACAAGTTTATGGAGGGAAACGAGGACGGCGAAAATGATCTTTCACTGGAGGACATCCCAAGAGAAAAAAGAGGCGCAATTTCCTCTGTCACAAGGGGAAAGGGCGGCATCACCGTAAAGCTCAATGACAAGTTCAAAGCCATAGAGCTTTTGGAAAAGGAGCTTTCCTCTCTGGAGGGAAAGGAAGAAAAGGAGAAGGGGGACGATGAACTTAAGGTCAGCATAAAGGTCTGCTGACAAGGGTATGGAAGTTAATTTCAGCATTACGGAAAAACAGAAAAAGTTTATCTCGGCAGGGGAATTTGAGGTGCTTTTCGGAGGGGCGGCAGGCGGCGGAAAAAGCTACGGACAGCTTATAGACGCATTTTTATTTGGGGTTAAGTACCCCGGCTCAAAGCAGCTTATTCTGAGAAGGACCTTTCCGGAATTGGAAAAATCCCTTATAAGAGAGCATTTAAAGCTTTATCCCGGGGAAATTTACAGCTATCATTCCTCAAATCACGTGGGAAAATTCAAAAACGGCTCTGTTATCGACTTCGGCTACTGCGACAACGAAACCGACGTTTTCAAGTACCAGTCCAGCGAATACGATGTTATACGCTTCGATGAGGCCACCCACTTCACCGAGTATATGTACCTCTATCTCATATCAAGATGCAGAGGTGCAAATAAGTTCCCCAAGCAGATAAAGTCCTCTACAAATCCCGGAGGCGTGGGACATGACTTCTTCAAAAGGCGGTTTATAGATGCTTCCCCCTGGGGTGAAAGCTTTGACGGGGTGGGAGGAAAGAGGATATTTATACCCTCTAAAATATCGGACAACCACTTCCTTTTAAAGAACGATCCCGACTATGTAAAGCGATTGCAAAATCTCTCGGAAAAGGACAGACAGGCTCTTCTCTACGGGGAGTGGGATATTTTCGAGGGGAGATTTTTCCCGGAATTTAAAAGGGAGGTCCATGTGTGCGAGCCCTTCCCCATACCGCAAAACTGGAAGAGATATGTGACGCTTGACTACGGCATGGATATGCTGGCTGTCCTCTGGATAGCTGTGGACGAAGAGGGCAGAGCCTACTGTTACAGGGAACTTTACGAGGGAAAGGACAACCACATGGGAAAAGACGGCAGAGGTCACATAGTTTCCGAGGCGGCAAGGAGGATACAGGAGGAAAACGGCGGCGATGATATTTACCTTTACTTAGCTCCGCCGGACCTTTTCAACAGAAACCGTGACACGGGAAAATCTACGGCTCAGATTTTTTCCGAGCTGGGGATAAACTTGGTGAAAACCTCAAATAACCGTGTTTTCGGCTGGCGGTGTGTAAGAGAAGCTCTCAAAACTTCTCCCGACGAGCAGGGTGTGGAAAGACCGGGACTTGTTATATTCCCAAGCTGCAAAAACCTTATAAGGTGCATGGGAGAAATTGAGACAGATAGTAGGAACTCTGAGGATGCGGCCAATTTTCCACATGAGCTTACACATATTCCCGATGCCCTCAGAGGTTACTGTGCCTTCAATAAGGGAAAGAGCGCCAAAGCTTCGGAAGGGGACTTTATAAAGAACAATTTCACCATCAGCAAGAGCTTCGACATTTTAGGAAAGGGGGAGGAAATATTTGTTCTTTGATATATGCCTTTTAACGGCGCTGATCTTACAGCCTTTTTACATCTATTTTGCCTACAAGGTGGGAAGGGGCGAAGTTATCAACTTAAAAAGAAAAATATGTGGAAAACCCAGGAAGGAGCTTTCCGAGGAGGAAAAGGAACAGCTTCTGGAGTGGGAAAATATCTTAAACTACGACGGAACTAAGGAAAGTCAGGAGGCGAAGGATTGTTAGAGGATAAGGAAAACATCTGGCAGAAATACGAGCGTGGCAAGGATCACCACTACGCCTGCAATATGTATGCAGAATCCGACAGGTTCCACCACTTTTTCTCGGGGGACCAGTGGTACGGGCTCAATGTGAGAAAGGACAGGAATTTACCTGTTTTAAACATCATAAAGCCTGTGGGAAAGTACAAGATCGCCATGATAGCTCAGAATAATCTCTCGGTTGTCTATCAGAGTCTGGGGGATGTGAACAAGGAGATAACCGGCGCTTTAAATGTGCTTGCGGAAAATATCTGGGAAAAGTCCAAGATGGATACCCTCATCTGGGAGAGCATCAAAAATGCCTACATCACAGGCGACCATTATGCCTACTGGCACGACGACAGAGATACCTATGAGGGGAGCGTCAGGGCAAATATATTCCCCTCTTTAAAGTGCAGGCTCATAAATAACACATCCATCTACTTTGCAGACGAGCAGAATCCAAATATTCAGGATCAGGAGTACATTATAATTTCGGAGAGAATACCTGTTGCCAAGGTGAAGGAAGAGGCGAGAAAAAATAAGCTTCCCGAAAAGGAAGTGGCCCTCATTTCATCCGATGACGAAGTTGATACCTACCTCGGCGAGGAAAGGGCAAAGGAAGTAACCACCGACGAGGGCAAATGCACCTCACTTCTTTACATGACAAAGAAGGAAGGCACCGTGTATTTTGCAAGGTGCTGTAAGGATGTGGTGTATAAGCCCCTGACAGCTATACCCAACTTAGATTTTTACCCTGTGGCAGGGCTTAGGTGGGAAACCTTTCCCGGGACGGCAAGGGGAATTTCCGGTGTAAAGCAGATGATACCCAATCAGATAACCGTCAATAAGGACCTTGCGTGGATAGGAACTGTGCTGCAAAGCTCCGCCTTTCCGAAGCAGGTGGCTGTTGAAGATGCGGTAGCTAATCCCGAAGCTTTGAATGTTGTGGGCAGTACCGTAAGACTTAAAACGGGAACGGTTGACGATGTGAGAAAGGCCATAGGCTACATAAGCCCTGCGCCCATAAGCCCCGATGCCCTCAGATACTACATGGATGTTATATCCGCTACAAGGGATTTAGAGGGAGCAGGGGATGCGGTCTTAGGCTCAGTTGACCCCACCAAGGCCTCCGGCGAAGCTATAAGGATAGTGAGAGATCAGGCCTCCGTCGCCTTAAATGAGCAGATGGCTTTATTCAAGCAGTTTGTAGAGGATATTGCCGTAATATGGCTCAAGCTCATAAAGGCAGGAAGTGTGAACGGCTTAGGCATATATAAGGACGGGGAGCTTGTCAAATTCAGCTTCGAGGAGGTAAAGGGTGCGGAAATCAATACCAAGATAGATGTGACACCAGTTGACCCCTATTCCAAGATAAGCCGTGAAATGCTTCTCAAGGAGCTTTTCTCCAAGGGAGTTATAAGCTTCTCTGAATATGTTTACTCGCTTTCGGACAATTCCACCATGCCGAAGGATAAGTTAAAGAAAATTTTAGAGGAAAGGGATGAGGCTTTTGGATAGATGCTGTGATGTGGAGCCCGTAATAATCGGCTCAAAGCTCATAGTCGAGGGGGATAATTCCCCTAATACCAGAACGAGGGTATTTACCGTCCTCACTATGAAGTGCATAAACCCCAGATGCTCAAATTTTAACAGCACATGGGAAGAAAAAATCGAAATGAAAATAGGAGAGTGAAGAAATGGAAACTAAGGAAATCAAGAATTTAGAGGAGAAGCAGGAAATTGAAAAGGAAGTTGAAAGCTTCTCTGAGGAAGGCCCCGACGAGAGGGATTTTGAGATAAGACGCCTTATTTTAGAAAATGAGGCTCTTAAGCGCAAGGAGGCAGAGAGAATTTTAGAAGCTGACCTTGCAAAGGTGAAGAGACTTGACCCCAAGGTGAGAAGGATCGAGGACTTGGGCGAGGTGTTCATAGCTTTGAGAGCGGGGGGAGTTCCCTGCGAGGAAGCTTACAAGGCGGTCGCCTCCTTAAATACCAAGAAGGATATCCCTCAGATGGGAGATATCGCAGGAGGCGCAGAGGAGCAGGAGTTCTTTACACCTGAGGAAGTGAAGCGCATGACAACTGCCGAGGTCAAGAAGAACTACGAAAAGATAAGAAAGTCCATGTCCAAGTGGAAGGCGTAAAAGAAAGGAAGGAAAGAATTTATGGGTTATAAGAATTTCGTGCCCGCAGTATGGGCGGAAAACATCGAGAGAGAACTTGAAAGAAAGCTGGTCTTTGCCGAGGACTGCAACAGACAGTATGAGGGCAGTGTAAAGAAGGCCGGCGACGAGGTAAGAATTTTAGCGGTGGGCAAGCCCACTGTAACTTCTACCACAGATTCCGAGATCGTATTAGGCAAGGCGGAAAATGTGGAGGATACAGCCGTAACTATGAAGATCCGCCAGATCGCCTACTACAACTACAAGGTGGATGACATCGACAAGCGTCAGGCGGTGGGCAACGTGATGGATGCCTTATCCTATGAGACAACAGAGGAGATCGGCAACATCGTGGACAAGTACATTGCAAACCTTGCAAAGGACCCCCTGGCTGTGAAGGACGAGAAGGTAGCCTACACATTAAATAAGGACAACGTCTTAGCAAAGGTGGACGAAGCCTTGAGAAAGCTCTATGAAAACGACGTGAACCCCTCCTCTGACGTGGTGCTCACTGTGTCTCCTAAGTTCTACATGATCTTAAAGCAGGCCTATGCAGGCTTGGCAACAGATAATGTGAAGCTTCTTGAAAACGGCAGGGTGGGCAGATACGGCAATGTGGAAGTTAAGATGAGCAACAACGTCTGCCGTGACGAAAAGGGCAACGAGCTTCCCATGCTCAGAACAAAGAGAGCCATCGCCTATGTAAATCCCCTCACACACACCGAGGCTTACCGCCCCGAGGAGGGATTTTCCGATGCGGTGAAGGGCTTTATCCTCTTTGATGCAAAGATCGTTCGCCCCAAGGAAATGATAGTTTTAAATGTTAAGTACAACTAAGGAGGAAGATATATGTCAGTTACAAATTTAAAGATCACAAGGGTAGGGGACTTTAACCGCCCTGTTGCAACACCTGCCGGAACTTTAGTGGGTTCTGAGGGAATGGATGTGGATTTTAGCGGCAAGGACTGCGATATCCTTTTAACTGTCACAGAAGCCGAGGCAACAGTAAAGGCAGGCAACGGCATGGCAGGTGTCATGGACTTAAAGGTACCTGCGGGAAACTGCGTGGTTTTAGATTCCGGCTGCTTTAAGAATGTGAGCGGTCCTCACAAGGGCTGTGTATTTATCGAGGGAGCTTCTGCAAGGGTAGCAGCGGTGGAGCTTCCTTAACTAAGAGGGGGAGGAAGAGGTTTTTTGAACTGGGGAGAAATCAAAAAGCAGTGCCTCCAGCTTGGTTTTATGAAGGAAAGGGACTTTTTAAAAAACAGGGAGGCCTTCTTTTCCTCCGCCAACTGGGCACAAAATCAGATAGCGCTCTATGTAAGGCCCATACTTAAAAAGCAGGTGATAAATTCAAGAACACCGGAAAATGTCATGGAAAACAGCCGTGAAGCTGAAAAGACAGTGCTTTACGAGGGAAAGAGCCTTGAATACAGAAGCCTCTGGGCCAGAGCTTTTTCCTTTGAAGCTGACGGCACGGGCATCTGCAAGGTAGAGGACGACGACGGGGAAAGGCAGATAAACCTTTCCTCGGACGGAAAATTCAAGGTTTACAGGGGCTTTTGCAGGGGAAAATTAAAGCTCACCTTCTCAGGTCCCTACGGCTATCTTGTGAGAAATGTATCTGCCTGCGGAATAATCTTTTCCGATAAGGAAGAGGATATTCCCGTCGGCGGCGAGTACATAAGCTACGACTTTAAGAAGATAGACGAGCGCTTCATGGGCTTTGCGGATAAAAAGCCTACATGGCAGGGAAATTCCCCTGAGGGGGAGACAGAATTTGCCGACTACAAGCTGGAGGGGGATTCTGTGATGAAGATAAGAGGCGGAAAAAGAGGGCAGTTCGAGGTGTGGTACAAGATATATCCGCAGAGCATAAATGCCGATACACCCGATGAATATGTGCTTCCCTTTGAAGAGGCGGCCTGCGAAATAATACCCTACCTTATGGGCTTCAGGCTCTTTCTGGATGACGATATCCAGAGGGCGGTAATTTATCAGAATACAGCAGAGGATCTTATGGGAAAGCTGATGGCTTCTGCCTATGCAGGCACATATCCCAGAGCTTTTGTAGATACGGAGGACGGACTTTGGCTAAATTAAGGATACCTCCTGCCGAGAGGTTTGAAATAAAGAGGATAGACGAATTTCTGGGGGCGGACTTTTCCGAAAGCTCCGATATCTCATGGTCACGCTCACCCGATGTGAGAAACATGATAAGGGAAACACCCGGCAAGGTGAGAAAATGGCGTGGCTTTAAGACTATGGAGATACTGCCCGGAAGCATCAACGGCGTCCATTTCTTTTTTGACGGCACCAGATTTATACACGCAGGCGACAGGATATATCTTGACGGAAATGAGGTATTCAAGGACGTGGCGAGAGTTATGTCCTCCTCCTGCATATTAAACGGAAAGCTTATGATCTTCGACGGTCTGAGGGCCATGGTGATAAGTAAGGACGAATACGATCACTTCTCCTACGATTATGCGGACACCATAGGAACTGTGCCCCTCACCATGATAGCCCTTTCGCCAAAGGGCGGCGGCGAGGTATTAAATCCCGTGAATATGCTTTCGCCAAAAAGGGAGCTGAGAGCCAGATCAAATGATACGGACAAGATATTCCAGCTTCCTTACAGGGACCTTGATATGGCGGAGGTTAAAATAAAGGTCGCCAACGATAAGGGCACATACGATGACTACAAAGAGGGCGTGCAGTTTACGGTGGACAGAGCTGTGGGAAAGATAATTTTCAGGTCCGTGCCCCCAAAGCCCCCTTTGCCCGGCGAGGATAATATTTTCATCACACTCTCAAAGACAAATCCCCTTTATGCAAAGAAGATAAATTCAGCTCTTTCCTGCGTTGTATACGGGGAAAACGGAGCGAGAAACAGAATTTTCTGTGCAGGAAAGGGAAACCGTGACTACCATTCGGAATTTAACGACCCCCTTTACTTCGGGGATATATCTTACAGCCTCCTGGGCTCCGATGCCTCAAATATAATGGGCTATTCCGTGGTGGATGATAAGCTGGCAACCCACCTTGATTTTTCCGAGGATAAGACAACGGTGGTTTTCAGAGAGGGCTTCACCTTTAAGGACAGATGCGAATTCAGGACCTGCGGAAGCTGTCAGGGCGAGGGAGCTGTAAGCAGGCACGGATTTGCAGTTTTGGGAACAGAGCCCCTTTTCCCCACCAAGCTGGGGGTATATGCGGTGGCAGTTTCCGACTATACATCGGAGCGCTACGGACAGAACCGCTCCTTCTATATAAACAGACTTCTCACAAAGGAGGATCTTTCCGATTCCTGCGCCTGCCGATACAAGGATTTTTATATGCTGGCCGCCGGGGGAAAGATATTTGCACTGGACGGGCTTCAGATATCCAGAAGCCGAAATATGCCCTATTCCACAAGGCAGTATGAGTGCTACATAAGGGAAAATACCGGCGCAAGGCTTATCTGGGAGGAAAAGGGCTGTCTTTATGCAGGAACGGCAGGGGGCGAAATAAGAAAATTCTACGACGGCTCCGGCGGAATAAGCGACTACAACGATGACGGCAGGGGAATACACGCCGTGTGGACTACACCCATATTTACAGGCAACGATTTTAAAAACAGGAAGAAGATGAGGAGCATAAACGCACTTCTCACATCGGCTGTTGCCACATCATGCAGGATATGGGCGGTGTATGACGGCAAAAAGGAGCTTATAAGCGATTACGGGGCGCAGGGAAGATATTTTTCCTTCCGTCAGCTTACATTTTCACGCTTTACCTTCAGAACGGATACCAGCCCTCAGAAGATAACCGAGAAGCTGTCGGGAATAAACATAGAAAACGGCATCAGCTTCATCTTTGAAAACGATGTTGTAAATGAGCCGTTTTCACTGGAAGAGATATCATTTGAATTTAGAGAAAAGAGGTAAAAATATATGGAAAGCGAATTTGAATACGGCGGCGGTCCTGCTCCTACAGGGGGAAGCAAAAAGTATACAGCTTCCTCAGGAAGATACCACGGAGGAAGCGAGGGAAAGTTTCAGGGAAACGGCGTGAAGCCCTCAGGTGGCTACAAGTCACATTCTTATATCTCACCTGAGAAAAGACCTTACTACGCACACAGGGGAAGCTCCTCAGGGAAGGGAAGCTCCTCCTACCACTCCAAGGGCAGCTATACATCAAATAAGAAGAAGGGACTTCCTGCCTATATAGATGAAAGCGGTGCGGTTTTCGATGCCTTTTATAACCACATACCCACTCAGAAGGTGCCCTATTTCCACAAGGGCTCAGGCTGGACACCCGAAGGGCTCATCTCCTTCGGAAGCAAGAGACCTTACGGCTCTTACAGCGACAATGTGTACGACAACCCCTTCGATGAATTTGAGATAACAGGTTCCATCGGCTCAGGCGGCTATCACGGCGGATATAAGACCGACCTCAATCCCTACAAGGATATGCTGGAGGAGATGAATAAGCTCAGAGAGGAAAACCTTAACTTAGGCAAGAAGGCTCTCTCCGACGAGGCGGGGGATTACTACCGTGCAGCTTATATAGACCATGCGAAGAATATGAATTCCCTTGCCGAGAGACTTTTTGCCTCCGGCTCCACAGGCGGAATGACAGAGAGCGCTTTGGCTTATATAGACGCAAGCTACAAAAATGCCATCAGGGACATCGAGAAGGAAAAGCTTAAGAACATAGGACTTTTGCAGAGCCAGTACGCCGAGGGCAAGGCTAAGGATCACGCCATGACAATGGATAAGGTCATGCGCCACATCGAAAATGAGAGAAGCGAAAGAAGAGCTTATGAGAGACTTCTGGAGGAAAGACGCTACCGTGAGAGACAGGAAGAAAGAGAATTCAGAAGAAAGATCATTGAAAAGTATTACGGCTTATAAGGGGGAAGGATTTTGCAGCAGCTTAAAAAGATAACACAGGAGGAACTTAAGGATAAGCGACTCACAGGGCTTGAAGATACGCCCGGACTTTCTGCACTGGAGATGCAGACCAGATTTGACGCTCACCCCGACAAAAATACAGAGGTGATAAACTTCAATGCCGATGCACAGAACACCGTAAACTCCGAAATTGACAGAAGAATTACCTCTCAGGAGGAAATGCTTGCGGAAAAGGTGGACAAGGAATTCGGCATGGGGCTTTACCCCGATTACATGGCCTTCACCGACAATAATTTTACCGACGAGGAAAAGGAAAAGCTCTTCGGCATAGATGAGGGCGCCAACAGATACGACGATACCAAGATAAGAAGTACACTTAATAAAAAGGCCGACAAAAGCCAGCTGGACGAAGCTGTGAAGAAGCTGGGCTCCTACCCTGTGGTAAATATGACTTCTTCCTCTGCAACTTTAGAGCCCAACAAGTTTTATAAGTGGGGAGAGGTAATGGAGCTTTCTCTCTTTCTTTCCGGGAAGATGCCTGGGATAACAAATGAGTACACATTTTCCTTTGCAAGCGGAAATGTTCCCACAGTTTTAAACCTGCCCGCCTATATAAAGTGGATAACTCCCGTAAATATCGAGAGCGGAAAGACCTATGAAGTCAGCATCTTTAATGATGTGGGGGTGATCTTCGGTGCTTAGAAGAAAAATTCTTCTGATGGTCCTTTTGAAGGGGAGCTTAAAAAAGCAGGCAGAAACGGATAAACTTCCCTCAAAGGGCATCAAGGCGAACTAATTTATTTTAAAAACATAAAATGAGTGTAAGAAAGGAGGATATCTTATGGGAAATATATTTTGGAACTATAAACAGGAAGGAGTAAACTTTTCAGCTTTTATATCAGTGGCAGGAACCTTTCTTACATTCCTTTTGGGCGGATGGGATAAGCCTTTGCAGTTTCTTCTGGTGCTTATGTTCTTTGATTTTATCTTAGGTACATTGGGAGCCTTAAAGACAAAGACTCTTGACTCAAAGATAATGTTCTGGGGCGGAATAAATAAGATACTGGTTCTCATGCTGGTGGTGCTTTCTGTTTTTATAGATTATTTTCTGCCGGTGGAGGAGCCCTGCATAAGAACTGCCGTTATTTTCTTTTACTGCGGAAGAGAGGGGCTTTCGCTGGTGGAAAACTGCGGACATCTGGGAATGCCGCTTCCGCCCTCTGTAAGTCAGTTTTTTAATCAGCTCAACGGAAATGAAAAGGAGAAGGAAAATGAAGCTTAAGGGGATAGATGTGAGCCATCATAACGGAGAGGTAGACTGGGAAAAAGTAAAAAATGCCGGTATGGATTTTGCCTATATAAGGATGGGTTACTCAGGCTATGAGGGAGAAATACATTTAGACAGGCTTTTTTACAAAAACATCAGGGAGGCAAAAAATGCAGGGCTTAAGGTGGGAGCTTATATCTATTCCTACAACAGGGGAAAAGCTTCTGCCGGAAAAACAGCGGATGAAGCTGCCGGCATCTTAAAGGGAATAGAAACCGATCTTCCTCTGGCATTTGATGTGGAGGAGACAGGGCACGATATCTTCGTATCCCGTGGCAAAGAGGAAAACAGCCTTGTGTGCATAGAATTTTTTAAGGCGCTCAGGGAGAAAAATTTAGACGGGATATTATATACCTACACAAACTTTGCCAAGAACTATCTCAATATGGAAATGCTCTCTCAGTACGACCTGTGGATAGCGGATTACCGTGACGAGACAGGTGAGAAATGCCCCTATGAGGGTAAGTTTGAAATCTGGCAGTATATGGGGAGCAAAGGCCGCTGTGACGGCGTAAAAGGGCCCTGTGACCTCAATTTCTGCTACAAGGATTATGAGGATAATACCGACTACAAGAGAAAATATGAGGAACTTAAAAAGGCAGTCTGCGAGCTTATAAAGAAATACGAAAAAATTACCGCTTCTTAAAAAAAGAGGCGGTTTTTCATTAAATAAATTTATCAATATGGGAGAAAAATATTGCATATATTTGTTTAGTTTATCCAAGCTTTATATATTAAAAGAAATTTATTTTATTAAAATAATTGCAAAAATCCCTCAATGGTGTAAAATGAAAGCCAGAAGAGTATAAAGGAGGTATAAAGGTGACCAAAGCTCTGAAAAAATTAAAACAGATAATCACATCCAGAGTTATGGCGGTATCGCTGCTTTTGATACTGCAGATAGCTGTCATTATTTTGATGATAGTGAAGCTGTCAAAATACTTTGCCTTTGTATATATGTGCTTTATGCTTTTGTCTCTGGCGGTATTCCTGTATGTAATAAATAAAAACGACAACCCGTCCTACAAGCTTGCGTGGGCGGTGCCTATAATGATCTTTCCGCTTTTCGGCGGTATTTTCTATCTGCTTCTGGGCAGCCACAAGGTGAATAAATATCTTCTCAAGAGGATAGCCGATATAAACGTGGAGACCCACGAAATTATGATAAACGATCTGGAATCGGCTACCAATCTGATGGAAAAGGACTACGAAGCTTACAGGCAGTCCAGCTACCTTAAGAATATGGGCTTCCCTGTATACGAAAATACCGAAACTACATTTCACCCCACAGGTGAAAGCAAGTTCAACTCCCTTATGAAAAGGCTCAGTAACGCAAAGAAATATATCTTCCTTGAGTATTTCATCATAGAGGGCGGATATATGTGGGATTCCATACTGGAGGTTTTGGAGAGAAAGGCAAAGGAAGGGGTAGAAGTACGAGTTATGTACGACAGCGTGGGCTGCCTGCTTACCCTGCCGGAAAAATATTACGAAACACTTAGGAAAAAAGGCATAAAGTGCATAGAATTTAACCCCCTGATACCTGTTGTCACCCTCCTTATGAATAACCGTGACCACAGAAAAATAGCCGTGATAGACGGAGAATACGGCTTTATGGGCGGTATAAATTTAGCGGACGAATATATAAATCTCTACGAAAAGCACGGTCACTGGAAGGATGCGGCTCTGGAGATACACGGCGACGCAGTAAAGAGCCTTACCTGTATGTTCCTCTCCATGTGGCAGAGCGTCACAGGAAAGAGGGAAAACTACCTCAAATACACCTCCGAGACAAGACCTGTTCTGGAGGCAAGAGGCTTCGTTCAGCCCTACTGCGACAGCCCTCTGGACGATGATCTGGTGGGCGAAATGACCTACCTCAATATGATAAACCGTGCGGATAAATACATCTACATCACAACTCCCTACCTCATTATAGATAATGAGAGCATCACGGCTTTGTCACTGGCGGCAAAGAGCGGTGTGGATGTGAGGATAATAACTCCCCATGTGCCGGATAAATGGTATGTTCACATGGTATCGAGGGCTTATTATTCACAGCTTGTAAATAACGGAGTGAAAATTTACGAGTACACCCCCGGCTTTATCCACGCAAAGACCTTCGTGGCAGATGACGAAATTGCCACTGTGGGAACTGTAAATTTGGATTACCGAAGCCTTTACCTTCACTTTGAGTGCGGTATATGGATGTTTAAGACCCCTGTTATAAGGGATATGAAGGCCGACTTTTTGAAAACTCTGGAGGTATGTATGCCCATAACCCCGGACAGCCCCATTTTAAAGGTGCGTGGCTTCAAAAAGCTTTTGAGAGCAATATTGAGAATGTTTGCCCCCCTTATGTAAATTTATAAAGGAGACACAGTATGAAAAGGATAACTTCAAAGCTCATTATCATCACAGTTGTTCTGGCGGTTTTGTCCGTGGGAATAATGTACGGATCACATGAGCTTCTTAATAAAGAAAAAGAAGAGGAAAAGGAGCCTTCGCAGGAGGTAATTGAAAGCGTACCCGAAATAGTAAAGCCTGCAAACCCTTCTGTTTCCTTTGTGGCGGTGGGAGATAACCTCATCCACGACAATATCTACAAGCAGGCCGCCGCAAGAGCAGGCGGGAACGGCTTTGACTTCTCCCTCCCCTATGAAAAGGTGGAAAGGCTCATATCCTGCAACGATATAGCTTTTATAAATCAGGAAGCCCCCATAGCTGAGGACGTGGCTCCTCTTTCCGGCTACCCCTGCTTCAATTCCCCCAAGGCTGTGGGTGAGAGGATGCTGGACATGGGCTTTAACCTTGTAGGCATCGCAAATAACCATATGTTCGATCAGGGGGACTCAGGACTTCTGGCACATATGGACTTTTGGGAAAGCCACGAGGAGGTGCTTCTCTGCATGGGTGCATGGAGAAAGCCTGAGGACATGGAAAAGCCTCTCTTAGTTGAGAAAAACGGCATAACCTTCGGCTTTGTGCCTATGACAGAGCACACCAACGGGCTCAATGCCAAAAAGGGCTCCTCTATAAGATACATAAGGACAGACGAGTGGGAGCTTATAAAGCCTCAGATAGATATGATAAATGAACAGGCAGATTTTCAGATAGCCGTTGTCCACTGGGGAACAGAGGGCATACTGGACGCAAACGAGGGACAGAAGTATCTTGCAAAGAAGCTCTCCGATGAGGGCATCGACCTTATAATCGGCTGTCACTCCCACACCTTGCAGCCTGTTGAGTGGATAGTGAGGGAGGACGGCACAAGGACACTGGTTATCTACTCTCTGGGCAACTTCATTTCCAGCCAGAGCGCATCCCCAAATATGCTGGGCGGAGTTATGCAGATGAATATTGAAAAGGACCTTGATACAGATGAAACCTACATAAGGTCCGCACGCCTCGAGCCGGTTGTAACACACTATGACGGCCCTGAAAGACGTGATGTAAGGATAATCCCCTTAAGTGAATATACCGACGAAATGGCTTCTAATCACGGGGTGAGGGCAAATTATCCCGGATTCTCAGTTGACTATTTAAAGGGCATAGTGGAAAGAAATGTGCCTTTTGAATTTTTGCAGGAGGTACCTGTAAATCCCTGAACAATTAAAAATTAATTTGCCGTGGGCAAGTTTAAAAGAAGGCATGCCCTAAAATAGAGGTGTGCCTTTAAATTTTAGAAAGGAAGAGAAATTATGAGCTTATTGGGAAATAAAAAAGTAGGTTTTTTAGGCGGCGGAAAGATGGCGGAGGCTATTTTCGGCGGAATGCTCTCCTCAGGACTTATTAAGCCCGAAAACCTTTATGTGTGTGCCCTTCGTGACGAGCACCTCAAGTATTTAAAGGATACCTACAATGTAAATGTGGTGAAGAACAACGCAGTTACCAATGACGGCGCTGTGGAATTTGCAAAGATGGTGGATGTGCTCATTCTCTCCGTTGAGCCCGGAAGCGCAAAGGGCATCATGGAGAAGATAGCTTCCACAGTTGACGAATTAAAGCCCCTTGTATTTTCCATAATGGGCGGCATAACCATGGGCTTTTTAAATAACTACTTCAAGGAAGCACCCGTCATCAGAATAATGCCCAATACACCCATGCTGGTAAAAGAGGGCGTCGCAGGTATCGTTTTGGGCGACCGTGCCACCAAGGAGGACGGAGACTTAGCCGTCGAGATATTCTCTTCTGTGGGTCTTACATACATCCTCACAGAGGAACAGCTTGACTGCCTCACCGGTGTCAGCGGATGCGGACCTGCTTTTGCGGGAATGTTTATAGAAGCTTTGGCAGACGGCGGAGTTATGATGGGACTTTCCCGAAAGATGGCCACAGAATTAGCCGCTAAGACACTTATAGGCACAGGAAAGCTTGTTTTAGAGGCAGGACTTCACCCCGAAAAGCTCAAGGATAATGTCTGCACACCCGGAGGCGGAACCATCGCAGGAGTTAAGGCACTTGAGGACGGAGCTTTCAGAGGCACTGTAATGGATGCAGTGGGCAAGGCGATAGTGAGAATGAGAGAAGTGGGCAAGGCCGCAGAGGAAAAGAAATAGGCATAAAAATAAGAGGGCAGAAAAAAGCCCTGTACTTATAAGGCAGTATTATAAAACTTAATATTTACAGGCATTACAAGGTTGATTATGCACTATTCGAAAGGATAGTGCCTATTAAAGCCTGCAAATAAAAAGTCAAGGCTAAATTGAAAGAATTTTGAAAATTTTATACAGGTTGCAAAAGGGTATCAAAATAAGACCACCACATTGTGCTGGTCTATCAGAAAGGTATGTATAAGTTAATTTGATTGAGAAAGTGATGCAAGATATTCTTTCACTCGCCCATAGTAGATTCTCAAAAATTTATTAGCTCCGGCAGTCATGTAAACGTAGTAAGGCTTACCTTGAGAACGTTTCTTGTCTAAAAACTGATATACAGGATCGTCCTGTGGCATTGTTTTGATAAGAACATCCATTACAAGAAACAGTGCTTTCCTTAAATCAGCAGAGCCACGTTTTGATGTAGGCACACTTTTCTGTGAGAAGGTCCCGGATTCATTCACACCAGGGTCAACACCAGCAAATGCTGTAAGGGCACCTTTGTGAGTAAAGCGGGTAACATCTCCGATTTCTGCAATAAGCTGTGGACCAAGAGATGGACCGACGCCGTTCATTGCCATAACAATGGGGTATTCAGGAAGCTTTGAGGCTGTGTCATTCATCAAGATGCGCAGTTCCTCAACAGTAGAGGAAGCACTGTTGAGTTGATCGATCGCTTGTCTGATCATTCGTTTGGTTATTTCATCCTTGGGAAGTACAGGAACAAGTTCCTTCGCTTTTCCATAGATTTCTTCAGCTTTTGATTTGCTGAAGTTGTACTTCTTGCGTTTGCACCATCTCTCATAGTGGTTAGTAAAGGTCTTTAAAGACATGTTACGAACACAGTCCACATGCCAGTATGTAGATGCAAAATCAACCCATTTCTGGCTGCCGTCACTACGTGCAGGACTGTCAAAATAAGTATTTACGCCAGGATAAGTCTGATCAAGGATGCCAATAAGGTTATTTTTCATAGCAGTTTTGTGCTTCATATAGAAACCAAACTGACGGTTCATGAGTTTAAGTTGATTGCGTAATTCATCCATAAGACTATACTGTTTCAGATTCTGCCACTTGTCAAGAGCATAGCGAGCAATCTTCACTGCATCTGCTTTGTCGGATTTGACTTTACGAAGAGAATCATTATCAAAATCTTTGATTAGTTTGGGATTGATTGTGCTGACGAAAATGTTCGCCTCGGAAAGCTGATGAGCAAGGACTTCGTAATAACGTCCAGTATGCTCCATCACGACACGGGATTCACCATTAACGGAATGGATGAGATCAACAAGAGAATTAATATCATGGGATGTGTGCTTGATTTCAAAAGGACTGTAAACAATCTCACCGAAAGGGCGTAAAATTGCCACCATGCTTTTACCTTTTGAAACATCGATACCTACTGCGTTCATAAATTAGTCACTCCTTAAGATTTATTGCAATGGATAAGAACCAGTTTTGCTCATTGCCTATTCAATCTACTGTGGTGTGACACGAACGTACCTATTGGCAGTTCAACCTGCATAAAACGAACGCTGCGAATGAGGAGCTGGTTATCAGTCTTTGTTGCGGACGCGAAGTCCAAGAAAGGTAGACGATATACCGATTGCTCCATCATTATACAGCTTAAGCAACAAGATGGGTAACTCCTTACTGGCTGTAAGGAAGATTAACCATATTTATATTGTAGTAGAAAGCTTCCTGTATACTTTAAATAGATCAAGTTGATGATAAAAAACAGGTTA
>SAMEA104404106__coassemble_712_pt1 | contig 31359 bp, 27 predicted proteins | sample SAMEA104404106__metabat2_low_PE_047 | metagenome-assembled genome bin SAMEA104404106 (sample SAMEA104404106) | Balaenoptera acutorostrata | reverse complement strand
CGTGGGCGACGAGAAAAGCTCCAATACAAGAAAGCTTTATGAAATATGTAAAGCAAAGACAAAGGCCGTCTGGATACAGACTTCAAAAGACCTTTTGCCTCAGTATCTTGACGATTGTGAGAACGTTTCTATTACAGCAGGCGCATCGACGCCGGCGTGGATAATTAAGGAGGTACACGAAACCATGAGTGAGATTTTGGAAAATCAGAATCAGGAAGAGCAGAGCTTTGAGGAAATGCTTAATGAATCCTTCAAGAGCGTAAATAACGGGGAGAAGGTGACAGCTGTTGTTACAGGTATCAAGCCTAATGAGATATCTGTAGATATCGGCACTAAGCACGCAGGATACGTTCCTCTCAATGAGCTTACTGAAGATCCCAATGCAAAGCCGGAAGATATCGTTAGCAAGGGGGACAAGCTTGAGCTCTTGGTTGTTCGTGTTAACGATGTTGAAGGAACAGTTATGCTTTCTAAGAAGCGTCTCGATGCACAGGCTGGCTTTGAAAGAGTTATGAACGCTGCAGATACAGGCGAGATCTTAGAGGGCGTTGTAACAGAGGTTATTAAGGGCGGCGTATTAGCTTTAACAAACGGTGTTAAGGTATTTATTCCTGCTTCCCACGCAACATTAAGCCGCAACGAGCCCTTAGAGGATCTTCTCAAGAAGAAGGTTTCCTTTAAGATTCTTGAAGTTAACCGCCACAGAAGAAGAGCTGTTGGCTCCATCAGACTTGTTATCAAGGAACAGCGCAAGGAACAGGAAGCTAAGTTCTGGGAGACAGTTGAGATCGGCAAGAACTACGACGGTGTTGTTAAGTCTCTTACAGACTACGGCGCATTTGTTGACTTAGGCGGAGTAGACGGAATGGTACATATTTCCGAGCTCTCCTGGGGCAAGATCCGTCACCCCTCTCAGGTAGTTAAGGTTGGCGACAAGATCAACGTATTCGTTAAGGATATCGACACAGAAAAGAAGAAGATCTCCCTCGGATACAAGAAGGACGAGGACAATCCCTGGGTTATCCTCCAGAACAAGTACAGCGTTGGCGACGTAGCTAAGGTTAAGGTTGTTTCCTTAACATCCTTCGGCGCATTCGCAGAGCTTATTCCCGGAATCGACGGTCTTATCCACATCAGCCAGATCTCTACACAGAGAATCGAAAAGCCCGCAGATGTTCTTTCTGTTGGTCAGGAAGTTGATGTTAAGATCACAGAGATCGATTACGATGCTCACAGAATCAGCCTTTCTATCCGTGCTCTTCTTCAGGAAGAAGCAAAGGAAGAAGCTTCCGATAACGAATAATCGTTAATTAGAACAAAATAAAGACAGGGTGCCCAAAAGGTATCCTGTCTTTTTCGTTTGTGGGAAAAGTTATAATTTTTTAAAGAAAAAGGAACGCATCTTTTATCCGATACGCTCCTTTAATTTTACATAAGCCTTGTGTTGTTGATGGTGAGGACGAAGGTGTAGTCAAAAAACTTTGCCGCCCTCTTGCACAAAAGCATTCTCTCTAAGAATATCTCGAAGTAATCCGATACCTGACAGATGTCTGTATCTATGGTGAGCAGCAGATTGAATATTTTGTGGGAGGTGTCTATCTTGAGATTTGACTGTGTCACCGAGTAATTGACTCTGTCGTGTATGTCGAACTTGCTCATGTCTGTCTCTCTCACACGGCTTCTTCTCACGTCACTCTTGTCGGCTATTATCAGGGCGGCGGCAAGCTCGCTGACAGGCTGTGCCGTATGCTCATCGTGATTGCCGATAGCTGTGATTATCCTTGCAACTTCGGAGGGCTCCATGCCCATCTTGTCTAAAATTCTGAAAGCCATGACCGCACCGGATTGTGCGTGGTCTATCCTGTTGACTACATTTCCTATATCGTGCATATAGCCTGCTATCTTAACAAGCTCACAGGTCCTTTCGTCGTAGCCAAGGGAGGAAAGTATGGTATTTGCAACATTTGCACATCTCACCACATGGGAAAAGCTGTGTTCTGTAAAGCCCAGAGCTTCCAGTGATTTATCTGCGATCTCTATATAAGTTTTTATTTCGTGATTCTTAAAAACGTCCTGATAGGTAACCATTTATTTCACCTCGATTTAGTTTATATTTTTATTATATAGTAGAGATCGAAGCTTCGCAATATTTTTGAAGAAAAAATGTATAAAAAGGTATGATATTTATACCTGTATTTTATTTCCGGAGCAGTTTAAGCCCTCAGTGTATTATTATTTACAAAATGGTAGTTTCTTTTTAGGCTCTTTTGTATTATAATTTATAAGAATATGATTTTTGATAAATAAGTGTAATTTTTGAGGGATAAATATGTTTTTTAATAATAACAAAGGCATCACTCTTGAGCAGTACAAGGAGCCTATGTTTTCAAAGGATATAATCCGACTTCCGGTGTGCGATAAAGCAGAGGTTTTCACAGAAAATGAACAGGGATACGATCCCGAAAAGCTCACCGATGAGGACATACTTGTAACAGCCAGAAAAGCCAGAATAATAGATGAATATGACGGTGAGCATCTTTGGAAGAAGATATACGATGCGGTTTTGGATAATAAGACCTCCGTTGTAATAGACGCCATTGACGATGAACCCTATATTTCCAGCCAGATATCTCCTGCTATAAAGTATTCCGGGGAGCTGGGAAAGGGAATAGAGCTTCTTAAAAAAGCTCTGGGGACAGATGATGTAAAGATAGAGGTCTACAAGAACTTCCTTGAATTAGATACAAAGATACCTGCCGAAATAGGCGGCGTCAAGGTGGATTTTGTAGGCGGCACCTATCCTGTTGAGCAGAGAGCCCACAGAGCTAAGAGAAAAGAAAATGCTTCTATTTTCGGCGTATGTTCTGTTTTGGCTCTTTATAATGCCGTTTATGAGAGCCGCTGCCACACTACCTGCTATGTTACGGTGGCAGGGGACTGCATAGCAAATCCTGCAAATTACGAGGTGCCCATAGGCTATACCGTTGCCGATGTGCTCAATGATGCAGGCGTTGTGGCCGATCCCAAGAGAATAATCGTGGGAGGCTCCATGACAGGCGTTGCAGTAAATGATATGGATAAGATCGGCATAAGCCCCACAACAAGGGCTATCTTAGCCTTCCATGACCGGTTTAAAAAGATGGAGGAAGCCTGCATAGGCTGCGGAAGATGCACAAATGTATGTCCTCAGGACCTTGCTCCCTTTACCATCTATGAGGTCTTAAGGCGCAGAAAATACGAAGCTCTCAGACTTCTGGATGCCGACAGATGTATTTCCTGCGGACTTTGCAGCTATACCTGTCCTGCGAAGCTGGAATTGCAGCAGAGCGTTCAGAGAGCTGCCGAGTTAACGAGAATTATGAAGGAGGAACAGGAATAGTGAAGCTTAGTTTGCAGACACCTCCGCATATCAGAAGCAAGGATTCAAACTTCTCGGTAATGCTGGATGTGGTCATAGCTCTTATACCCGTTTATTGTATGTCCTTTTACTTTTACGGCAAGAGAGCCATATATCTTTTATTTTTAAGCGTTATGACAGCTGTTCTTTCGGACCTTGCCTGTGTGCTCATATCCGGAAGAATACCCAATATCAAGGACCTTTCCATGGTGGTGACAGGTATGCTGATACCGCTGCTCATGCCGTCCTCGGCTAAGTGGGAAATGGTGGTCACAGCGGTACTTTTCGCAATAGTCGTTGCAAAGCACCCCTTCGGCGGAATAGGTCAGAATGTATTTAATCCTGCGGTGGCAGGCGTCGCCTTTGCAACCATCTGCTTCCCCGCAGAGATGTTTTCCTATGTAAAGCCCTTTACCTATCTTCCCAACAATATCACAGAAGCTGTGACGACGGTCATGTCGCCTGCAAAGGCACTTTCTTTAGGCGGTGTACCTTCTTTCAGCCTGACAGATATGCTTTTGGGAAATGTTCCCGGACCTATGGGAGCTACAAACATCCTTGTTATTTTTTCCTGCCTTCTCTATCTTGTAGTTAAGAAGACAGTTACTATCTACACATCAGGAAGCTTCCTGCTGGGAGCTGCACTGGTGGCGGTCATTTTCCAGAGAGCAGACATGAACTTCATGCAGTCTCTTCTCTACGAGCTTATGAGCGGATATATGATAATCGCCGCAGTATTTTTAGTAAACGATCCCGTTACATCACCTAAGAGAAACTTCTCCAGATGTGTCTACGGCTTTGCAGGCGGCATAGTCGCCATGGGCTTCAGACACCTTGGCAGATATGAGGAATCCATCCTCTTTGCCATACTGGTCATGAATGCGTCCGTATGGATGATAGATCTTTTGGGTGAATATACAGCTCATTATTACAGGAGGCGAGAAGTTGAGAACAAAGAGTCTGCGAAAGCATAGAGCGATCCTTGAAAAGACAGAGCCCATATTCAAGGGAAATCCCGTACTTTCCTTAGGAATATGCCTGCCCTTTGTTGTCGTGCCTTCTATGACATTAAAGAGCGGAGTGCTCCTTAGCCTGTTTATGTTTATAGCGACAGTTATACCTGTTGCGCTTTACTCTTCTATGGGCAGGACAGCGAAGCAGTACAGGTTCGTAATATCCACAATAGTTTCCACACTGCTTGTGACAGCCTTTTCCTTTGCCACAAGAAATATGTTCCCCGATTTCTATCTTTTGGTGGGAGTTTATGTCATCTTATTCGGCGTAAACGGACTTACCACCTATTGTCAGGAAAGATGTGAAGGGGAGAGCGTAGGAAAAAATATAATCTTCTCTTTGAAAGCCTGCACAGGATATTCTCTTGTAGTGTGCTTTGTATCTTTTATAAGAGAATTTTTAGCACTTAGAACAATATGGGATCATCCGGTGGAGCTTATACCCTTTAAGCTCACGGGAGTTGCATTTCCCTTCTTCGGATTTATATTCCTTGGATTTTTAAGCGCATTTTTCCGCACCTTTGAGCGCTGGATAGAAAAGCGCCTTTTGGTAAAGTCAAAAAGAGGCAGAAAAGAGGTAACTGAGGATGCAAAATAATATTCCGCTTATATTCCTGTTCTTTTCTTCCATGATAACCGAGAACCTCATCTTTGCCAGAGCTATCGGCATAGAGGAGATAAATAACAGGACCAGCAGTATAAGAAAGATAGTCCTTCACAGCCTTATCGTTCTTTTCATCTGCCTGCCCTCCGTGCTCATTTCCTACCCTGTGAAGTATTATCTTCTCGGCGCAAAGAACTGGATACCGGTGAGAGGTCTTGTGGTGGTTCTGGCTGTCTGCCTCTGCTACCTTGTGGAGGATCAGATATTCAGAAAGAAGAATATCTATAAGAAATACGGCATAAGCCACAGCTCCGCACTATATCTTTCGGTAAGCTGCACATCTGTTGCCGCAGTTCTCTATTCTCTCCAGTTCACATCCATCTTAAGATGTATAGTATATGTGGCAGGAAGCTGCATCGGAGTTATGTTCGCCATGCTCCTTCTTCGCTCAGGCAAAGAAAGACTGGAATTTTCAAATGTAAGCAAAGCGTTTCAGGGCCTTCCTATAACGCTCATCTATATCGGTATTTTAAGTATGGCTATCTACGGTCTGGTAGGCCATAAACTTTTAGCTTAGGAGAATGGTATAAATGGGAAGTAAACAGTATAAAATCAAAAGGTATAAGAATATTTACGGCGGTGGCGGCGGCTTCTTAAAGGCCGCACTGATAGTTGTTGCCGTAGTTCTTCTTTGCATAGCTCTTTGGGCAGTTTATAAGCCCATATACCACATGATAAAGGATAAGATCAACGAGGAGGATGTTTCCGTTTCCGAGGAAGTAAGCGAAGAATCGGAAATTTCAAAGGAAACTTCGTCGGAAGCTTCTGAGGAAAGCACTTCTTCTGAAGTAAGCGAAGAGAGCGAATCTTCAATGGAAGCTTCTTCTGAGGAGGAAAGCTCCAAGGAGGAAAGCTCCGAAGCTTCGGAAGAGGAATCCTCAGAGGAAGCTCCTGCCGTTCCCTCACAGATGATGGCAGTACCTTCTGACGGCGGTGTCTTTGTTCCCAGAGCTATTTTAAATGACTCTGCACAGCTGGACGCATTTTTGGGAAGCCTCAAGGAAAAGGGCTGTACCTCCGCAGTTGTAGAGTGCAAAAACGCCATGGGCGAGGTACTCTATTTAAGCGACAACGAGACAGCTATCAGCTCACTGGCAATAGTGGGCGATGCCTTTGATGCAAAAAAGGTTTCCAAGGCTATAAAGAACGCAGGACTTGTTCCCGTTGCAAAGATACACGGTTTCAGAGACGGACTTGCAGCTTCTGCAAATAACGAGATAGCTGTAAAATACTACGATACAAGCTATATCTGGCTGGATAATGCCTCCGAACTGGGCGGCAGAGGCTGGCTCAACCCCTATTCCTCCGAAGCTGTGAATTATATAGGCAGTCTTGCAGGAGAGCTTATTGCCTCCGGTTTCAGAGAGGTCATAGTTGATTCCGTTCACTATCCTTTAGGCGTCGGCAGAGATAAGATAGGCTACGGCGATGTGGAGGACGACAAGTTCGATACACTTTCCTACGCCATGAATAAGATAGAGAGAATGGCCACAGAAAAGGGCGGAAGAGTAAGCTTTGTATTAAATCCCTACGATTACGAGGGCGACATGGAAATGGTCTACGGCGGAGATATCCTGAGAAAGAGGGAATACTCCTACACCGTCACAGCTTCTGTGGACAATATAGGCTCTGTGCAGACAACACTGGACAAGATAAATTCCATGGAGAAAAAGGCGGATATCATCCTGCTTTCCTACACATATGACGGAAGTCAGGCTACAACAGACAAGCTCAACTTCATCTTGTCCGAGCTTAAGAAGAACAACGTGGGAAGCATCTATCTTTTCAATCCTCAGGGCATCTATTAGAAAAGGGGTCTTTGTATGGAAAAGAAGCTCATAAGAGAAGCTTTGAAAGCACGTCTTAACGCATATGCACCCTATTCAAACTATATGGTGGGAGCTGCGCTTATAACAGCAGGCGGAAAGCTCTTTACCGGCTGCAATATTGAAAATGCCTCTTACGGCGCCTGCAACTGCGCTGAAAGAACAGCTGTTTTCAAAGCTGTCAGCGAGGGCGAAAGAGAGATAAAGGCGATCTGTATAGTTGGCGGAAGAAGAGGGGAAGAGCCTTCCTCCTACGCCTATCCCTGCGGTATCTGCCGTCAGGTCATAGAGGAATTTTCAGACAGCGATACAAAGATAATCGTCGCCAATAACGAGGACGATTACAAGGTCTACTCCATGGGCGAAATTCTTCCCTATGCTTTTTCAAAAGAAAATCTATAAAAAATAAGACGGGGTAAATTAATACTCCGTCTTTTAATTTAGCTTTTTATTAAATTAGAGGGACTTGAAAACTTCTATAAGTCTGTCCACCTGCTTGGAATCTGTTGCCCAGGAGGTAACAAATCTTACAGAGCTCTTTTCTTCGTCGATGGGTTCCCAAAGCTCAAACTCAAATTCCTTTGCAATAACTTCCTGCTGCTTAAAGGTGAGGATGGGGAATACCTGGTTTGTGGAGGACTTTACAAGGAGGGGAAGACCTGCTTCTTCGATGGCAGACTGTAATCTCTGAGCTTCTGTTACAGCGTGTTTTGCAAGGTTGAAGAAGAGGTTGTCGGTGAAGAGACCGTCAAACTGGATTCCTAAAAGTCTGCCCTTAGCTAAAAGTCCGCCGTTCTGCTTCTTCATGTAGAGGAAGTTTTCAGCTAACTTCTTGTCATTGAAAACAACAGCTTCTCCGAAAAGTGCGCCCATCTTTGTGCCGCCTATGTAGAATACATCGCAGAGATTTGCAAGGTCGGAAAATTCGTAGTCACATTCCTTGCTCACCATAGCACAGCCAAGTCTTGCGCCGTCGATAAAGAGGGGAACGCCGAATTCCTTGCAGACATTGTGTAAGTCGGTGAGCTCCTTCTTTGTGTAAACTGTGCCTAATTCTGTGGAATTGGAAATGTATACAAGACCGGGTCTTACGGTGTGGATCATGCAGGGATCATCTAAGTGAGCCTGAAGTACCTTTCTTGCCTTTTCAGCGGTAAGCTTGCCGTTTTCATTGGGAACGGTGATGACCTTGTGTCCTCTTGCTTCCACAGCTCCTGTTTCGTGGTTTGCAGGGTGGCAGGTATCAACGCCTAAGATACCCTCGTAAGGTCTTAAAAGGTGGGATATAACAGTTACATTTGTCTGTGTTCCGGAAACTAAAAATTCGATGATGCTGTCGCTCTTCAAAGCTTTTCTGATCTTTTCCTTTGCGCTTGCACAGTATTCATCCTCGCCGTAGCCAACGCTCTGGAGCATATTTGTATCACAGAGAGCCTTCATAATAGAAGGATGACATCCCTCGGAATAGTCGTTTATAAACTTATACATATACAAAAACCTCGATTCAATATATGAAATTTGGAAAAACAAATCAAATACACGAGTAATTATAACACAATATACAGTTGTCAACAAGAATGTAATATGATAATATTCTAACTGAGTTTAACTTTTTGGAGGATACTATGTCAGAAAATAAAAAATTTAACGGTACTAAGGAATATGTTGCTTCAAACGAGCTTTTGGGAAGCGTAAACGTAGCGCTTGCACTTCAGAAGCCTCTTTTAATAAAGGGCGAGCCCGGCACAGGCAAGACAATGCTTGCAGAAGCTGTTGCCAAGTCCATGGGAAGAAAGCTTCTCACATGGAATATCAAGTCCACAACAAAGGCTCAGGACGGCCTCTATGTATACGACGTTGTCCAGAGACTTTATGACGGACAGTTCGGCACAGGCGATGTAAAGAATGTAGAGCAGTACATCAAGCTGGGAAAATTAGGCGAAGCCTTCTCTTCCGAAAATGATGTAATAGTTCTCATCGACGAAATCGACAAGGCAGATATCGAATTCCCCAACGACCTTCTCTGGGAGCTGGACAAGATGGAATTTTACATCCCCGAGACAGGCAAGACAGTAAAGGCAAAGAAAAGACCTGTTGTTATCATCACGTCCAATGCGGAAAAGGAGCTTCCCGACGCATTTTTAAGAAGATGCGTGTTCCACTATATCGACTTCCCCTCAAAGGAGCTTATGGCGGATATCATCAAGGTGCATTTCCCCGACTTAGAGGAAAATATGCTCAATGCTGCACTCAAGACCTTCTACAACTTGAGAAATGTTCCCGGCTTACAGAAAAAGCCTGCAACCAGTGAGCTTATCGACTGGATCAGAGCTCTCACAATAAGCGGCATCCCCGTTGAAAAAATAGAAAACAGCCTTCCTTTTGCAGGCGTTCTCTTAAAGAAGAACGAGGACCTCAATCTTTTGGGACGCTCCAGAAGAGCTGCATTTTAAGGAGTAAAGAATGTTTTTAGCCTTTTTTGATTTGCTCAGAGCGGAGGGACTTTCCGTTTCCTTGAGCGAATGGATGACCTTGATGGAGGCTTTAAATAAAGGGCTTGCCTCGGAGGGACTCTCCTCCTTTTACTTTGTGTGCCGTTCTCTGGTCATAAAGAGCGAGGCCGATTTCTTTTCCTACCACAAGGTCTTTATGGAATACTTTGAAAATGTAATAGAAGCTTCGGAACAGCCCATTCCCCCCGAGCTCATGGAGTGGCTCAACCGCCCCTCTGTAACACCCAATAACTACGATGAGGATATTGCCCGTCAGAACCTTGCCAAGGAGCTGGACGAAATCAGAAGAATGTTTCAGGAGAGACTTCTCGAGCAGAAGGAGGAGCACAACGGCGGTTCTCGCTGGATAGGCACAGGCGGTATGTCCATGTTCGGAAATAACGGCAACAGCCCCACAGGCATAAGAGTTGGCGGTGAGAGCCGTCACAGAAGAGCTTTTGAAGTTTTCGGCGAACGCCACTTTGAGGATTTCCGTGAGGACTCTGTAATTACACCCCGTCAGCTCCAGCTGGCATTTAAAAAGCTGCGCCAGTTCTCCAATCAGGACGATGCCCCCAAGGACGAGCTTGACTTAGACGGCACAATAGATGAGACCTGCAGCCACGCAGGAACCCTCACCCTTGCCTATAAGCGCCCCCGAAAGAATTCCGTAAGACTTCTTCTTCTCATGGATACAGGCGGCTCTATGGACGAGCACAGAACACTTTGTGCCCAGCTTTTTAATGCGGTACACTCGACCAACCATTTCAGCGACTTGAAGATATACTATTTCCACAACTGCATCGGAAAGTATCTTTACCGGAGCCCGGAAATGTATTATTCTGAAAGAATAGAGACACAGAGAATTTTAAATGAGCTTACAGGAAACTATAAAACAATCATCTTCGGAGATGCACAGATGAATCCCTACGAGCTCACCGACACCTACTACGGACAGAGCAGTATGTCGTGGTTCAAGGCCTTCAAAGCCAAATTCAAGCACCTTGTATGGATAACTCCCGAGGAGATGACCTACCGCAAGGGCTCATGGTACAGAATGTCCTACGATATGCTGGCAGAAGAATTTGATATGTATGTAATGACCATCGAGCAGTTAGAGGCGGCCTTTAAGAAGCTGATGGTAAACAGATAGGAGGGAACACATGACTAAAGCAGTTAAATTGAGAGTGGCAATTGAGGAAATGAAGTATAGGTTCAGAGAAGAAAGAGACCTCATAGCGAACCTTGCCAATGCCTCCGCCATCTTAAATGAAAACATGGACGATATAAACTGGGTGGGCTTCTATCTTTTCAGAGAAGATAAGCTTATTTTGGGACCTTTTCAGGGAAGAGCGGCCTGCGTGAGAATAGAATTGGGAAAGGGCGTCTGCGGAACAGCTTTTTCCGACAATAAGACCACCGTCGTTCCCAATGTCCACGATTTCCCGGGACATATTGCCTGCGACTGCCGTTCCAACTCCGAGATCGTTGTCCCCATCAATGTAAACGGAAAAGAAGTGGGCGTTCTCGATATAGACAGCCCATCTTTGAACCGATTTGACGAAGAGGACAAGAAGTATTTGGAGGAAGCTGTTGAGCTTCTTGAAAATTCCTGCAACTGGAATTTAAACTTCTAAGGGGGAAGGCAAAATGAAAAAACTTTTAAGCCTTGTTTTAGCAGTTTCCATGCTTTTGGCCCTTACTTCCTGCGGCGGCGGTGCCGAGAAGAAAGAAAACCTTTACAACAGGGGCCTCGACCTTATACAGGATTGCCACACACTTTCCAAAAGTGAAAGCTATATCAGTTCCATGTTTTCAGGCGCTGTGGGAAAAGATCAGATAAATCTTATTTCTTCCGGCAATTTTACCCTTCCTGAAAATGTGTATGTTATAGAAGGCGCCTCTGATATCCTACTTAAAAATCTAATCGCAGAAACCAATATAGAGGACGAGGTGAAGGAAATATTAAAAAGCAGGCTGGGTGCAGTTATTCCCTCACAGCTAAATGCCTTCGGAGGAGTTTCCTCCCTTGCGGTAAGCAATATGTTTACTGCTGACAAAGCTTTCTTAAACAGCGAAATATCAGCTCCTGTCATCTATCTTTACGATTTTGGCACAAGCCCTGATTTTATGGTTTCTTTTACTCCCAATTCAGAAGGAATAGTAACCTCTGTTGCCACAGTTATTTTAAATGATGAGGTAAATTCTCTTGAAAATGAAGAAGAGCTCAAGAACTTTTTAGTTGACAGGCTTTATCTTGACGGAATTTCTGTTAATCTTTTAGAAAAATAGATAAAATTATAAGTCCTCGCTTTATGAAGTGGACCCCAAAGTTTAGACATTTTTTGAGGTACATATCATTATGAGCGGGGACTTTTTTCTATGCTAAAATCTTGTCATTTTTATAAAAAACTCTGCAACTTCCTCATTGGAGTGCTTTGTATCCTCATTTATCCACCATTTTACAGCCTCTGCAAAGCTTCCCACAAGCTGATTAAGAAGGAAATCCTTTGGGATATCCTTTCGGAAGGTGTCGGTGTACTTACTGAAAAGCAAGGTTAGGTATTCTTTAAAGTAGCGCATGAAAAGCTCACTGCTTTCACTTCTCAGAAGCCCCTTTATGTTTTCTTTCTTCTCCCTAAGGTGGAAAAGCACATGGGCCAGCATCATCTCAAGGCTTATGGTATCATCTAATATTTCGCCCTCGGGAAGAGTCTTTGTAAATACATGGTCGAATATATCGGTACACATGGACTTTAAAAGATCGTCCTTTGTCTCAAAATGGACGTAGAAGGTGCTTCGCCCCACGTCGGCCTCGTCTATTATGTCCTGCACTGTTATCTGCTCATAGCGCTTTGTCTCCAAAAGCTTTCCGAAAGCGGTGAAAATAGCCCTTCTTGTTTTCTGCTGTCGTCTGTCCATATTAAACCTCCGAACAATTTCTTTAAAATGTCCATTAATGCACAAGCTGAAAGTTTTATTTATTGTTTTTTATATGGGTTAAGCTACAATTATATTGAACAGTATGTTCTGTATTGAATAAAGAGTACATTCTTTTAGAAATATTGTCAATAGAAAAGAGGCTTTAGCTATGTTAGAAAAGATAAACAGTATACTTTCATCAAAGATCGCAGTTACTTTAGGCGGCATCTGCCTTGTAATGAGCTTTTTCCTTCCGAGAATGGGCTATGATGTGAAAATTGATCCTGCATGGGTGACAGTTTTCATCTGCGGAATACCACTTCTTTATTTGTCACTTTGGAGAGTGGTGCATAATCCCGGCATCAGCAAGATATCATCTGCACTTTTGATAACTATTGCCATGATAGCCGCAATTTTGATAGGTGACCTCTTTGCAGCAGGCGAAGTTGCATTTATTATGGCTCTGGGCGCTATCTTAGAGGATATGACTACCGACAGAGCAAAGAAGGGCTTAAAGCGACTTATAAGCCTGACCCCTGTTTCCGGCAGAAGAATAACAGAGGGCAGGGAAGAGGAGATACCCGCCGAAGAAATAAAAAAAGGCGATATTCTGAGAATTCTCCCCGGTGAGACTATCCCCGTTGACGGAATAATAGTTAAGGGCGAAACCTCCGTTGACCAGTCCATAATGACAGGTGAATCCATCCCCGTTGATAAGCGTGAGGGAGAAGAGGTATACTGCGGAACTGTCAACAGCTTCGGCTCCTTTGATATGAGAGCTTCCAAGGTGGGAAATGACACTTCACTTCAAAAGCTTATACGCATGGTGGAGGAAGCTGAGGACAAAAAGGCCCCCATGGCGAGGATTGCAGATACAGCGGCAGTTTACCTTGTGCCTTTTATAGTTGTAGTGGCTATCCTCACTGGCATCTTCACAAAGGACATAGTGAGATGCGTTACAGTTTTAGTTGTTTTCTGCCCCTGCGCTCTGGTGCTTGCTACGCCCACAGCCATTATGGCGGCAATAGGTCAGGCTACAAAGCACGGCGTAATAATCAAATCCGGTGAAGCTCTGGAAAAGATGGGCAGGGTGGATACCATCGCCTTTGATAAGACAGGAACCCTCACCTACGGAAAACTGGAAGTCAGCGATATAATCTCCTTTGACGATGGTTTAAGTGAAGAGGAGCTTCTTTCCCTCACAGCTTCTTTGGAAAATAAGAGCGAGCATCCTTTGGGAAAAGCTATTGTAAACGATGCCAAGAAAAAGTCTCTGGTTTTGACCGAATCCGAAAGCTTCAAGATGACAGCAGGCAGAGGTATCGAAGCTTCTGTAAAAAATACAGCTTATATCTGCGGAAGTGAGGATTTCTTAAAGGAAAAGGGAATAGAAACAGACGAAAAGGTCACAACTTCCTTAAATAAGCTGAGAAGCGAAGGAAGAGCCTCCGTTCTGATAGCGAGGGGAAATACCTGCATAGGCCTCATAGCTCTTTCCGATAAGGTGAGAGAAGATGCCCCCGATGCAGCCGGAAAGCTCAAGGCCATGGGCACAGATATTGTTCTTCTCACAGGAGACAACAAGACCACAGCTTCCTACTTTGCAGGCAAGGTGGGTATAAAGAATGTTTACTCACAGCTTCTTCCCGAGGAAAAGGTTGGCTGCATAGTCAAGATGAAGGAAGAGGGCAAAAATGTCTGCATGATAGGCGACGGCGTAAACGATGCCCCCGCTCTTAAAACAGCTGACGTGGGCGTGGCTATGGGAAGCATGGGAAGCGATATAGCAATAGAAGCTGCGGATATTGCACTTATGAGCGACGATATAAGCAGACTTCCTTACTTAAAGAAGCTCTCCAATGCCACAGCTTCCACTATAAAATTCGGCATCACACTTTCCATGTGCATCAATTTTGTCGCTGTCACCCTCTCTGTAATGGGCATACTCACCCCCACAACGGGAGCGCTTGTTCATAATGCAGGCTCCTGCTTAGTTGTTCTTATAGCTGCGCTTCTCTACGACAGAAAGTTCTAAAGTGTAAAAAAATAAGACCTCAGGATCAATTTCCCGAGGTCTTTTATTATTGCTTAGTTTTTCTTGTCTTTTCTTCCGAAAAGCTTTCTTAATTTCTGCCATATCTCAAACTTCTTATTGATAAGACCGATAATTACGATCACCACGCCCCAGAGAGCTATCTGTAAGATAACTACGGGCAGATCCTCGATGATGAAGAAGAGAAGATTCTGTCCCCATCTTGCAAGATTCTTTCCGGAAATCTTGAAGGAGGAATAGAGCTTTTCTAAGAAAGTTTCCTCTGCTACGTCATAGTCTATAACTTCGGAGAGGCTGAGATTCAAGAAGGAGTAAGCCACCTGCTTATCCATGTTGTTTATAGAAGCTGTAAGCCTTTCGATCTCGTATCTCACGTCGGAAAGCTTGGATTCTATTGTTATGATATCCTCCATGGTCTTTGCCTGACCGAGAAGCTCCAAAAGCCTTGCTTCTCTTGCCTTTGCGGAATTGAGCCTTGCATCGGTGTCAAAGTAGCTGTCTGTGATGTCGTCAATGTGGCTTGTCTTATTTGTCACATTGAAGAGGGAGGACATCTTTTCCTCGGCTTCGGAAAGCTTTTCCACAGGTATTCTTGCATTTATATCGGCATATCTTGAGGAACGGCCGCTGTTATAAAGGCTTTCACCTGTTATCTGCTGATATTCTACATATCCGCCCAGCTCCTCGATGGCAGAGAAGATACTTTCCAGTGCAGTATCAAAATCTTTTGTCTGCAATTCCATCTGGGTGTGCTTTATAAGCTTTCTGTCGCTCTTTTGCGGAATGGACTGGTCTTTATTGGGCATGGGCATTTCAGCTTCGGGGCTCATGCCGGGGGATGAAGCCATGCCGTCCATAATATGTTCCTCAGGGGCTGCATTATCAAAGCTGCTGCCGCTTGAAGCTCCGCAGGCGGTGAGGGATAAAATAAGAATGAGACAAATTAAAATGCTTAAAAACTTTTTCATGCCGTCAACTCCTTAAATGTTTATTTACATATAATAAGTGCCGCCAAATGGCAAAAAAACTGCATTTATTTGTAAGTTTCTTTGTCGAGTATCTCTCCCATGGATTTTCTCTCCTTAGGCTTTACAAAGGCGCCCTCTTTTTCGTAGCCCAGAGCTACTGCAAGGCGTATTCTTCTGTCCTTGGGGATGGAGAGGAGAGTTCTCAGCTTTCTTTCGTTCAAGGTTCCCAGAATACAGCTGTTTATATGTAATTCTGTCGCCGCCAGCACAAGGTGAGAAACAGCTATGCCTATATCCACGGCTTTGAATTTCTGTGTGGCGAGGGAATCGCTGAGTTTTGATATGGGGCCTCGTCCGTCCTCTGTTACAATGACGAAGGCACCGGCATTATCGGTAAAAGTGTTTCTTCCGCCGTCCTGAAAGCATTTTGCCACCTTGCCCAGATGTTCTTCCTTAGAAACAATGATGAAGTGCCAGGGCTGCATATTGCAGGCCGAAGGAGCCAGCCTTGCCGCCTCTATACATTTTAATATCTCGTCATAGGGTACGGGTTTTCCGGTAAAATCACGGCAGGAGTGTCGTTCTTCTATCAATTCAAAAAAGTTGCCCATCTGACCACCTCCTATTTTTTTAGTGCAGACATAATTTCAGAGGGCATTGTCTTTAATGTGGAGAATAATTCTCCGGCAGCATCGCCGATATCTTTTCTAATTATGGATAAAAGAGACGTATCTGCTTTGTTGTCATATTCGTGTATGGTGGATAAAAGCTTTCCTTCCAGAAGTTTTCTGTCGTCCTTGCTTTTGGCCTTGTTGATATCCTTGATGATGGATTTGCACTTGTCCAGCATGACCTCGTAGTCCTTGTCGTTAAGAAGCTCAAAGGCTTTCTTTAAGCGCACATTTTCGCTCTCGTCAAAGAAATCAAATTCCAAAAGGGAAGCCTGTCCGCCGAAGCTCTCTATCTTTGAGGCTATGAGGGAGAAGTTTTTGACATTTTCGGGCTTGTTGGGGAGGGCCGCAAGACCGGGTTTTATGATCTTGGCCCCCATGGACTTTAAATGGCGCCACACAAAGACCCTTCCCTTTGAAGGGGTGGCAGGGATTATATAAGCAAGTCCTATCCACCTGTTGTCAAACATCTTTACCTACTCCTCATAGCTTTCAATACATTCTTCTATTATACAGTTAGAGAGGAGGAAGCCCTGAGGTGTGAGGCTGAAAGTGTCTCCCTCAAGCTTTCCCATCTTTATCTTTGCGAACTTCTCACACTTTTTTCTAAGCTGTGAGGTGTCATTTTTTAAGCTCTTTAAATTGAGCCCGTCGGTTAATCGGAGGTTCAGCATTATCTTTTCTTCCTCTGTGTTGCCGACAGATTCAAATTTTGTCTGCTCCCAGACGTTTTCTGCGTTTAAAAAGCCCTTTAAGTTCCTGTCAAAGTAAAATCTTTTTCCCTTTATAAGTGAGTGGGCGGAGGGACCTATGCCTAAATAATCGTCAAGGAGCCAGTATTTTAAGTTGTGGCGGCTTCTCGCTTCTCTGCTTTTAGAGAAGTTGGAAATCTCATACTGGTGAAAGCCCTTCTTTTCAAGAGCTTCTACCGCCAGAAGGTAGCTGTCCGCCGCCAGGTCCTCGTCGGGGTCGGGGTATCTTTTATAAAAAGGTGTGCCCGGCTCCAGCTTTAAAAGATAGGAGGAAATGTGGTCCACAGGCAGGCGGGAAAAATTATCTATATCCTTAAGTAAATTTTCCTTTGTCTGAGAGGGGACCGACATCATAAGGTCAACCGATATATGCTGAAAGCCTGCTTCCTTTGCAGAATACACAGCGCTCACAGCTTCCTCGAAGTTGTGCCTTCTTCCTAAAATTTTCAAAGTCTCGTTATTGCTTGACTGCACTCCGAAGGAGATCCTTGTAAAGCCGCCCTTTTTTAGGTTTTGGAACATATCCAGATCCTGAAAAGAAGGATTAGCTTCTAAGGTTATTTCGCTTTCTGAGCTTAAGTTGAATTTCTTTGAGGCCGCATCTAAAATTTCCAAGAGAAACTTTTCGCCCATGAGATTGGGTGTGCCGCCGCCAAAGTAAACCGTATCTGCGTGAAGCTCAAAGGGACAGCTTTCTATGGCTTCTATGACCTTGTTCTTGTAGCTTTCTCTCACAGCTTCATCCGAAACTAAGGAATAGAAATCGCAGTAAGGGCATTTTGATGCACAGAAGGGGATGTGGATGTAAATTCCGTCCATCTTAGTCGTCCAGCTTGAGTACAGACATAAAAGCTTCCTGAGAGAGCTCGACAGAACCTACCTGTCTCATTCTCTTCTTGCCTTCCTTCTGCTTTTCAAGGAGCTTCTTCTTTCTTGTGATATCGCCGCCGTAGCACTTAGCTAAAACGTCCTTACGCATAGCCTTTACAGTTTCTCTTGCGATGATCTTGCCTCCCACAGCCGCCTGAACAGGTATCTCAAACATCTGTCTCGGAATTGTATCCTTGAGCTTTTCGCACATCTTTCTCGCTCTGGGGTAAGCACCGTCTGCATGAACGATGAAGGAGAGCGCATCCACAACGTCGCCGTTGAGGAGGATATCCAGCTTGCAGAGCTTTGCAGGGGAGTAGCCGTCCATCTCGTAGTCGAAGGAAGCGTAGCCTCTTGTTCTTGCCTTAAGTGCGTCAAAGAAGTCGTAGATGATCTCATTGAGGGGCAGGCGGTAGTGAAGCTCTACTCTCTCTGTATCTAAATACTTTGTGTCGATGTAAACTCCTCGTCTATTCTGGCAAAGGTCCATAATTGTTCCTATGTAGGAAACGGGTGTGAAGATAGCCGCCTTGATGTAGGGCTCTTCGCAGGACTCGATGAGAGACTGGTCGGGGTAGTTTGTGGGGTTATCAATTACAAGCTGTGTTCCGTCGGTGAGATTGATGTGGTAAACAACGGAGGGAGCTGTTGTGATGAGGTCTAAGTTGTATTCTCTCTCAAGTCTTTCCACGATGATCTCCATGTGGAGAAGTCCTAAGAAGCCGCATCTGAAGCCGAAGCCTAAGGCCAAGGATGTTTCGGGCTCAAAGGAGAGGGAGGCGTCATTTAAGTTGAGCTTTTCCAGAGCGTCTCTTAAATCGGGATACTTTGCGCCGTCTGCGGGGTAAATACCGGAATAAACCATGGGGTTTACCTTGCGGTAGCCGGGGAGGGGCTTTTCTGTGGGAGCTTCTGCAAGTGTGACTGTATCGCCCACCTGAGTATCCTTTACTGTCTTTATGGAAGCTGTGAAGTAACCAACTTCTCCGGCTCTTAAGATGCCTGTGGGAACTAAGTTTACAGCGCCCATTACACCGCATTCAACGACATCAAATTCTGCGCCTGTTGCCATCATCTTAACTGTATCGCCTGTTCTGAGTGTTCCTTCCTTTAAGCGGATGTAAACGATAACGCCCTTGTAGGAATCGTAAACAGAGTCAAATACCAGTGCCTTTAAGGGGGCATTTTCGTCGCCCACAGGTGAGGGGATGTCAGTTACTATTCTCTCTAAAACTTCCTCGATGTTGATGCCGTTCTTAGCGGAAATTCTGGGAGCGTCAAGAGCGGGGATGCCGATGACATCCTCAACTTCCTGTGCAACTCTGTCAGGCTCTGCGGCAGGGAGGTCTATCTTATTGATAACTGTTAAAATTTCAAGGTCGTGCTCAACTGCAAGATAGGTATTTGCAAGTGTCTGAGCTTCTACGCCCTGGCTGGCGTCAACTATTAAGATGGCACCTTCGCAGGCGGCTAAACATCTTGAAACCTCGTAGTTGAAGTCAACGTGTCCGGGGGTGTCGATGAGGTTGAAATCGTAGGTCTCTCCGTCCTTGGCAGTATACTTAAGTCTTACTGCACGGGACTTGATGGTGATACCTCTTTCTCTTTCGATATCCATATTGTCAAGAAGCTGTGAGGACATATCTCTCAGAGCTACTGCATTTGTCTTTTCAAGAATTCTGTCGGCCAGTGTGCTTTTGCCGTGGTCGATGTGTGCAATTATACAGAAATTGCGAAGGCGGGACTGTTCTGTCATAAATTATCCTCCGATAAAATAAAAATATCCTTAAGATTTGTAAAGCAAATTTATACTCCATTATCATACCATAAAAACGATTAATTTAGCAATATATAAGTTGCCAATTTCTTGCGTTTCTGATAATATGGTTAAGATTAAGGAGAAGTTGAAATGAAGATTGGAAATATTGATATAAAGGGCAAAGCCTGCCTCGCACCTATGGCAGGAGTAGCCGATAAAGCAGTGAGATATGTAAGCCGTATTCAGGGTGCGGCCTTTACAGTGGGAGAAATGACCAGCGCAAAGGGAATAGTCATGGCATCCTCTAAAAGCTTCGAGCTTTTAAAGCCCGACGAAGAGGGAATAAATGCGGTACAGCTCTTTGCAAATAACCCCGATGATATGTATAAGGCTGTGCTTACAGCAATAGAATATAAGCCCGCTTTTATAGATATAAATATGGGCTGTCCTGCTCCCAAGATAACAAATAACGGTTCGGGAAGCTCTCTTTTAAAAAATCCTAAGCTCTGCGGTGAGATCATGGCGGCGGCCAAAAAGGCAAGCGGCGATGTGCCTGTTACAGCCAAGATAAGAAAGGGCTTTAATAACGGAGATAATGTTGCTTCTGAGGTTGCAAAAATTCTGGAAGCTAACGGAGCCGATGCAATCACCATCCACGCAAGGACAAGGGAACAGATGTACGCTCCTCCCATAGATATAAATGTTATCACAGAGGTAAAAAATGCCGTAAAGATACCCGTAATAGGAAACGGCGATATCTTCACAGCCGAGGATGCAAAGCATATGCTGGAAACAACAGGCTGTGACATGGTGATGATAGGCAGAGGCGCTCTGGGAAATCCGTGGATATTCAGAGAGGTAAATGCCCTTCTGGAAGGAAGAGAGATACCCCCTCGACCCACTTTGGAAGAGAGAATGGAGACCATGCTCCGTGAAATAGAGATATTAGTGGAGGATAAGGGCGAGATAACAGGCTTCAAGGAGTCAAGAAAGCACGTGGGCTGGTACATGACCGGCTTAAAGCAGGCTTCCTCCTTAAGAGGGCTCTGCGGCTGTATAGAAAATATGGAGGATGTTAAAAATATAGCTTCAAAGGCTCTGGAAGCCAACAGGGATGAATAATAAAAACAATAAAGCTTATCAGATTTAATTAGGTCAATTGCATTAAATACCTGATTGTGATATAATGAAATAAGTTTAATTTTGATTAGCTCTGCAATAAAATGCGTGAGCCCTTGGCTTTATAAAATTGTCGATTGATGAGGAAGTGCAGATATGAAAGGAAAAGAAAAATTTTTCGTCCCGTCACTCAAAGTAGCAATATTCGGTCTGGCGGCTATAACCGGTGTTTCTTATTTCTATTCAAAGGAGCTTTTCATGGTGACAAGCGGCGTAACTGCCGTGTGCCTTCTTGCGTGCTTCTTCCTTCATAAGAAGGATATGGAACAGGGAAAGAAATTTGTCAGCAGCATGGGAAAGGCGATATCCGATTTCCAGTCGGAATCAATACTTTCTATGCCTGTGCCTGTTTTGGTAACATCAAAAAATGAGATAATATGGTTTAATGACACCTGCTTCAACGAGGTCCTCAAAGGTCAGGACCTGACAGGAGAGGATATCGGCATACTTTTCCCCAATAAGCCCGAAGCAGGAATTTCCGAGATAGTTTTAAATGAAAAGACCTACCGCATCTTCCCCTTAGAGGGCGACTGCGGCACAGGAAGCCTTGTGACCTATTATTTCTATGACATCACAGAATTAAATTATAAGGCAACAGAATACATGAACAGCAGACCTTCCGTCTGGGCTATGACAATAGACTCCATCGACGAGGTATTGCAGGATGCAAAGGAAAACGAGCGCTCTCAGGTGCTCTCTCAGGTAGAGTATCAGATAGAGAAGTTCTTCGATGAGCGTCAGGGCATGGTCATCAAGAATAACAGAGGCGTTTTCATGGGCATCTTGGAAGAAAGATATATGCCCGAGATCGTGGAAAAGAGATTTGAGCTTCTTGACAATGTGAGAAACTTAAATAACGGCAGCGACGGTATGCCTATCACACTTTCCATAGGCGTTTCCAGAAACTGTGCAAATATTCAGGACGCAGAGGTGGCTGCACGTCAGGCACTTGATATGTCCATGGGCAGAGGCGGCGACCAGGCGGCTGAAAAGACAGCCGGCGGCTACAACTTCTACGGCGGTATTTCCAAGGGCATCGAGAAGAGAACAAAGGTAAAGACAAGGATCATCGCAACAGCATTAAGCGAGCTTATCGACAACAGCTTCAATGTCATTTTAATGGGACACCGCTTTGCAGACCTCGACGCTTTGGGCTCCGCAGTGGGCTTAGTCCGCTCCATAAGACAGAAGGGCAAGAACTGCTGTATTGCCATCAACAGAAACAAGAGCTTAGTGCTTCACGATATTGAGAGAATAGAGCAGAACGAAGAGTACGCTCAGACCTTCGTATCTCCTGTGGAAGCCATGAGCAGAGTTACAGATAACACACTTCTTATAGTTGTAGATACACATCTTAAGCACGTTGTAGAATCCAAGGAACTCCTTGATGCCTGCAAGAACGTGGTAGTCATCGACCACCACAGAAGAATGATAGGCTACATAGATAATGCGGTCATCTTCTACCATGAGCCCTATGCTTCCTCTGCTTCCGAAATGGTCACAGAGCTTGTTCAGTATATGGGCGTAAAGAATCCTGTTTCCAGAGTAGAAGCTGAAGCACTTTTAGCCGGAATCATGCTGGATACCAGAAACTTCGTTTTGAGAACAGGCGTAAGGACCTTCGAAGCTGCGGCTTACTTGAGAAGAATGGGTGCAGATACAGTAGATGTAAGAAAGATGTTCTCCACATCTATGGAAAGCTACCAGCTTAAGGCAAAGGTAGTAGCTTCTGCATCCATCCACAAGAAGTGTGCTGTCGCTATGACAACAGAAGTCGCACAGGATATCAAGATAATTGCTCCTCAGGCGGCAGATGAGCTTCTCTCCATCAGCGGAGTTGATGCCTCCTTCGTAGTATTCAGAACAGAGCAGGGAGTTTCCATCTCCGGCAGAAGTATGGGCGCTATGAATGTTCAGGTCATCATGGAAGCTTTGGGCGGCGGCGGTCACCAGACTATGGCGGCCTGCCAGTTTACAGGCATTGATCCCGAGGAAGCAAGACAGAAGCTTCTGGCGGCTATTGATGATTATGTAGAAAAGAACAATATGACAGAATAATTCAATTTTAAATACAGGGGGAAATATAAAATGAAGGTAATTTTATTAAAGGATATCAAGGGCACAGGCAAGAAGGGCGAAATGCACGAAGTTTCCGAAGGCTATGCAAGAAACTTCCTTCTTCCCAGAAAGCTCGTAAAGGAAGCTACTGTTCAGGCAGTGGGCGAAATGAAGGCTCGTCAGGCAGCTGATGAGAGAAACAAGCAGATCGAGATCGACAACGCCAACAAGATGAAGGAAACCTTAGCAGGCGTTACAGTTAAGATCGAAGCCAAGGCAGGCGAGGGCGGCAGACTTTTCGGAGCTATCACAGCCAAGGAAATCGCAGAAGCTCTCACAAAGCAGCTCGGCACAGAATTTGACAAGAAGAAGATCTCCGCAGGCGAAATAAAGTCCCTCGGAACCTTTGAAGCAACAGTAAAGCTTCATGCAGGTATCTCTGCACAGGTAAAGGTAGTAGTCTGCTAATCTAAGGCAAATCAGTTAAAAAGGTTGTGTTTTAAATGCCTCAACAGTTGGAAAGCTTTGACTTCATGAAGGAAGTTCCTCACTCTGTGGAAGCTGAACAATCGGTAATAGCTTCCTGCATAGTGGAGCCCGACTGCATTCAGAGGGTATTGCAGTATGTAAAGCCGGAATATTTCTATGTGTCTACCCACAGGGCTATTTTCTCCATAATGCTGAGAAAGTTCCTTGCGGCGGAGACCATAGACTTTGTAACTCTCTTGGAGGATGTCTGCAAAGAAAAGATATTCGACGACGATTCAGCTGCAAAGATATATTTTACCGAAATGATAAAGATGCTCCCCACAGCTTCCAATGTGGAGGAGTATGCAAGGATAGTAAGGGACAAATACTATCTCAGAAGCCTTGTCTCCACCTTCCAGAAGGTAGTGGATGCTTCGAGAGAGGGATATTCCTCTCCCGATACACTTATGGAGCTGGCCGAGCAGGAAATCTACAATATCCGTCAGGGTAAAAATGTTTCCGGCTTTGTGAAGATAGATGAGATCTTGCTGTCCACATATGACAAGCTTCAGCACTTGACAGGCGCCGACAAGGACGATTATCTGGGAATCCCCACAGGCTACACCCTTTTGGATGCGGTCACGACGGGACTTAATAAATCCGACCTTATCATTCTGGCGGCCCGTCCCGGTATGGGAAAATCCTCCTTTGCCCTCAACGTGGGAACAAATGTTGCCAAGGCAGGCAAAAAGGTGGCTTTTTTCTCTTTGGAAATGAGTAAGGAACAGCTTGTAGAAAAGATACTTATGTCCGAGGCCCTCGTTCCTTCCGACAGAATGAAAAAGGGAACTTTGACAGGCGATGACTGGCAGAAGATAGCCATTGTAACAAATGAGCTTTCCAAGCTGGAATTCTATATAGACGATACCGCAGGCACAACTCTGGGAGATATGAAGAGCAAGCTGAGAAGGCTCAAGGACGTGGGCGTTGTTATCATCGACTATTTGCAGCTTATGACTATGGGCGGCAAGAGAAATGATAACCGTGTTCAGGAGGTCTCCGAGCTCACACGAAACCTAAAGATAATGGCAAAGGAATTTAATATTCCCGTTATCGCTCTTTCACAGCTTTCACGAGGCCCCGAGTCCCGAAGCGACAAGCGCCCCATGCTCTCCGACCTGAGAGAATCAGGCTCCATCGAGCAGGATGCGGATATGGTATGGTTCCTTTACAGAGACGATTACTACAACCCCGACTGCAAGGAGCCGGGAATTGCCGAGTGTATCATAGCTAAAAACCGTCACGGCGAAACATCCTCAGTCAAGATGGGCTGGGACGGTCAGTATACAAAATTCAGAAATGCCGAGTTGTCTCATGCTGAATAAATTTTTGAAAACCATAGAAAAATATAATATGCTCTCAAAAGGCGACAGCGTTACCGTGGCCCTCTCAGGAGGTGCCGATTCGGTGGCGCTGCTTTTGGCGTTGAAGAAAATAGAAGCTGACTACTCACTTTCTTTAGATGCCTGCCATGTGAATCATAACCTCAGAGGCGAGGAAGCCAAGAGGGATGAAAATTTCTGCGTGGAGCTTTGCAAAAGAGTTGGTGTTCCTCTCAATGTAGCCTCTGTTGATGTGCTTTCAAAAAGCCGTGAGGAAAAAACATCCACCGAGATGGCCGCAAGAGACCTTCGCTACGAAGCTTTGGAGAGCTTTGCAAAGGGAAAGATAGCCACAGCCCACACACTTTCGGACAGCATCGAAACTTCCATCTTCAATTTCACAAGGGGAACAGGGCTAAAGGGGCTTTGCGGCATCACACCTGCCAGGGGCAATATCATAAGACCGCTCATTGATGTCACCCGTGAGGAAATAGAGGAATTTTTGAAAGGGGAGGGTCAGAGCTTCGTAAATGACTCCACCAATTTTGAAAATATCTACTCACGCAACAAGATAAGAAATATAGTTCTGCCGGTTTTGAAGGAGCTTAATCCTTCTGTGCTTGCCACTTATGAAAAGAACAGGGAAATGCTTACCGAAGAGGAGGATTTCCTCGATGAAGAAGCTGAAAAAGCCCTCAAAGAAGCTGAAAATCCCGACGGCTCTTTGGACTGCCGAAAGCTTTCAGGTAAGCACACAGCTATAAGAAGGCGTGCTATATTTAAGTATTTTATCCTTCTGGGAGCTTCCTGCGACTATAAAAAGGTGAAGCTCATAGATGATATGCTTCTTTCGGGAGGAGATATAGAAATAAGGGAGGATACCTTTGCCCATATAAGGCAGGGCAAGCTTTCACTTAATAGAAAAAATCAGGAGCTTTCGGGGGAAATGCAGGTCGTTATAGACGGCAAAAAGCCCCAAAGCTTTAAATTCGGAAATAAAATTGTGACCTTTACACCTTTGACAGGAGAAGAAAGGAAATTTTCTGTTAATTTGGGTAAAAAAGCATTTAAAAATCATATGGATTGTGATAAACTAAATTTTGAAGTTTTGATAAGGACCAGAAAACCCGGCGACAGCTTTGAACCGGCAGGCAGAAAGGTCACAAAGACTTTAAAAAAGCTTTTTAATGAAAGCAGACTTTTGCCCGATGAAAGAGACGGACTTCTTATTTTGGAATCACAGGGCAGAATAGCTTTTATAGAGGGCTTCGGATGTGCAGAGTGCTGTAAGATCACCGAAGATACAGCCAGTGCCGTCGAAATCAGCATCAGTAATTTATAAGCGGAGGTTTTATATAATGATTGAGAAAGACGTAAAAAGTGTTCTTTATACAGAGGAACAGTTAGCAGAAAAGGTTAAGGAAATGGGCAAGCAGATCGCAAAGGACTATGAGGGCAAGAATCTTATGCTCATCAGTGTTCTCAAGGGCTCTGTTATCTTCATGGCTGACCTTATGAGAGCTATCGACGCACCTCTTACAATTGACTTTATGGCAGTTTCCAGCTACGGCTCCGGAACAAAGACCACAGGTGCAGTCAACATTTTAAAGGACATCGACAAGGATCTTTCCGGATTTGATGTTCTTATCGTTGAGGATATCTTAGACAGCGGCGTAACACTTTCCTACCTTACAAAGCACCTTATGAACAAGGGCGCAAGAAGCCTCAAGATCGCTACACTTCTTGATAAGAAGGAAAGAAGAAAGGCTCCCATCTACGCTGACTACTACTGCTTTGACGTTCCCGACGAGTTCATCGTAGGATACGGACTTGATTACGATCAGAAGTACAGAAATCTTCCTTATATCGGAATTTTAGACCCCAAGGTTTACACAAAGTAAAATTGAGAGGTGATCAGTATTAACAGTAAGAAAAATCGAAGCAATCTCCTTTGGCTGCTTGTTTTATTGGGACTTTTAATGGTCTTTATATCTTCTTACGGCTTCGGAAAAGAAGAAAACAAGTATACTATCTCAGAGGTCATCGCCATGTTTGATGCAAACAAGGTGGAGTCCTATGATATTGACTTAGGAACAGGCGAGCTTACCTTCAAGCTCAGAGGCTCAGACACAGAGGAAATTTACACTGTCCCCAATGTAAATTTATTCTATGACCAGATCCAGAAAAACGTGGATGAGCACAACAGAAATACAGACGACCCTGCCGAAAAGGTAGAGTACGACATGAAGCCCGTAGCTCAGATGCCAATGTGGCTCAGTTTCCTTCCCAGCTTCCTCCTTTTAGGCGGTATGGCGGCTCTCTTCTACTTCACATATAAGCAGAGCAGGGGAGCAGGAAATGTAACAGGCTTCGGAAAAGCAAAGTCCGCAAGAGTTCCCGACGGAAGCAATAAGGTGACATTTGAGGATGTTGCCGGTGCCGAGGAAGAAAAGGAAGAGCTTGTAGAGGTTGTAGACTTCTTAAAGAATCCCACCAAGTTCAACACCTTAGGCGCAAGGATCCCCAAGGGTATCTTATTAGTAGGCCCTCCCGGAACAGGTAAGACTTTACTTGCAAAGGCAGTAGCCGGTGAAGCAGGAGCTCCCTTCTTTTCCATTTCCGGTTCTGACTTCGTAGAGATGTTCGTCGGCGTAGGTGCTTCCAGAGTTCGTGACCTTTTTGATCAGGCAAAGAAGAGCGCACCTGCTATCATCTTTATAGATGAGATCGACGCAGTCGGCAGACAGCGTGGTGCAGGCTTAGGCGGCGGCCACGACGAAAGAGAGCAGACACTTAACCAGCTGTTAGTCGAGATGGACGGTTTCGCCGCAAATACAGGCGTTATCGTTATGGCGGCTACCAACAGACGTGATATCTTAGACCCCGCACTTTTAAGACCCGGCAGATTTGACAGAATGATCTATGTAGGCGCTCCCGACATCAAGGGAAGAGAAGCGATCTTAAAGGTACACGCAAGAAACAAGCCCTTAGCTCCCGATGTCACACTCAGAACTATCGCAGCTTCCACAGCAGGCTTCACAGGTGCAGACCTTGAAAACCTCCTCAACGAAGCCGCACTTTTAGCCGCAAGAAAGAATCTCAAGGCTATCACACAGGAGTGTATCGAGGAAGCAACCTTAAAGGTAATGGCAGGACCTGAAAAGAAGTCCAAAATCATCACCCCCAAGGACAAGAAGCTCACAGCATTCCACGAGGCAGGACACGCTGTTGTCACCTACTACTGCGATACAGCGGATAAGGTACATCAGGTATCCATCGTTCCCAGAGGCATGGCAGGCGGCTTTACAATGAGCCTTCCCACAGAGGATAAGTCCTACCGCACAAGGGGCGAAATGTTTGAAAATCTTCAGACACTCTTAGGCGGAAGAATCGCAGAAGAGCTTATAATGGAGGATATTTCCACAGGTGCTTCCAACGATATCGAGAGAGTTACTCAGGTAGCGAGAGCTATGGTAATGAAGTACGGCTTCTCCGAGAAGTTAGGCACAGTTGTTTACGGCGGCGACCAGAACGAAGTATTCTTAGGCAGAAGCCTTTCCCACGAAAGAGACTACTCCGAGGAAGTTGCGGCTGAGATCGACGAGGAAGTAAGAAAGCTTATCAAGGAAGCTTACCGTCTTGCAAAGAATATTCTTATCGAGCATGACAAGGAGCTCCACGATGTAGCTTACGCACTTATGGATAAGGAAAAGATCTCCGCAGAGGAGTTTGAGTCCCTTATGAAGTACGGCTGCCTCCCCGAGGCAAGAGAAAACCTTCCCGAAACTTCCGAAGAGGAAAAGCCCTCCGCTGAAGTTAAGGCTGAGGAAACCGAAGAAGCAAAGACTGAGGAAGCAGAAGCTCCCGAAGCTGAACTTGAGGATAAGCCCGAGGAAAAGTAGTTCCTTACAATTAAACACAAGCGCAAAAGGGCAGAGGAAGCGATTCTTCTGCCCTTACTTGACAACATAAACTCCTTTCATATAGAATGGATATGTTACTATACGGAGGAAATTTTTAATGGCGAAAAAACAAAACTACGACAACGACAGTATTACACAGCTCAAAGGTGCAGACAGGGTAAGAAAACGCCCTGCCGTTATTTTTGGCTCTGACGGCTTAGAAGGATGTCAGCACTCCATATTTGAGATTTTTTCCAATTCAATAGATGAGGCCAGAGAAGGCTACGGCAATAAAATAGTGCTCACCAGATACGAGGACGGCTCTGTCTGCTGTGAGGACTTCGGACGTGGTATTCCCGTGGACTACAATGAGAGAGAAGAACGCTACAACTGGGACCTTGTTTTCTGCGAGCTTTACGCAGGCGGAAAATACAAGAACGACGGCAGTGAAAGCTACGAGTATTCCCTTGGCTTAAACGGTCTGGGTCTCTGTGCAACACAGTATTCCTCTCTTTATATGGATGTAGAGATCGTCCGTGACGGCTATCTCTATACACTTAGATTTGAAAAGGGCGAAAATGTAGGCGGATTAAAGAAAACCCCCACCAATCGCCGCCAGACAGGCACCAAGATAACATGGAAGCCTGACTTAGATGTATTTACCGATATAAATGTTCCCTATGATTACTATAAGACAACAGTTAAGAGACAGGCTGTTGTAAATCCCAATATAAAGTTCCTTTTGAGAAATCAGGTTGCCGGCAAGCTGGAGGAAGAGGAATTCCTCTATGAAAACGGCATTTCAGATTATCTTGCAGAGCTGGTAGGGGAGGGTGCTTTCTCCTCTATAAAGACATGGGAAGCTGAGAGAAAGGGCCGTGACAGAGCGGACAAGCCTGAATACAAGGTAAAGCTCAACACCACCATGTGCTTCTCCAATAAGATAAACTTCTGCGAATATTTCCACAATTCCAGCTTCTTGGAGCACGGCGGCAGCCCCGAAAAGGCTGTAAAGATAGCCTTTGTAAATCAGATAGACTCCTACCTCAAGGCAAATAACAAGTATCTCAAGGACGAGACAAAGATAACATACAATGACGTGGAGCCCTGCCTCTGCTTCATCTCCTCTTCCTTCTCAACTGTTACATCCTATGAGAACCAGACAAAGAAGGCTATCACAAACCGCTTTATCTACGAGGCTATGACCGACTTTTTAAAGCAGAATTTAGAGGTCTACTTCCTTGAAAATCCCGAGGAGGCAGGCAAGATCGCCGAGCAGGTGCTCATAAATAAGAGAAGCCGTGAATCAGCGGAAAAGACAAGAATAAGCATAAAGAAGAAGCTGGCAGGTTCTCTGGACATTTCCAACAGAGTAAATAAGTTCGTAGACTGCCGCACAAAGGATATTTCCAAGAGAGAAATATACATCGTAGAGGGCGACTCTGCGTTGGGCTCCTGCAAGATGGGCAGAGACTCAGAATTTCAGGCTATCATCCCCGTAAGAGGTAAGATATTAAACTGCCTCAAGGCGGAGTGGAACAAGATCTTCAAAAACGACATCATCACAGATATTATCAAGGTCTTGGGCTGCGGAGTTGATATAAACGCCAAGGCAAATAAGGACCTTCCTCAGTTCGACATGGACAACCTCAAGTGGAACAAAATAATCATCTGTACCGATGCCGACGTGGACGGTTTCCAGATAAGAACACTTATCCTCACCATGCTTTACCGCTTAACACCCAGACTTATTGATGAGGGCTATGTTTATATCGCAGAATCTCCGCTTTATGAAATAAACAGCAAGGACAGAACATATTTCGTGTACTCCGATCAGGAAAAGAACGAGCTTGTAGAGGAATTGAAGGGCGAAAAGCTTAAGATACAGCGCTCCAAGGGACTTGGTGAGAACGAAGCTGACATGATGTGGCTCACAACCATGAACCCCGAAACAAGACGACTTATCAAGGTTTCCAGGGCGGACGCAGAAAAAACCGAAGAGGTATTCGATCTTCTTTTAGGAGATAATTTACAGGGAAGAAAGGATTATATAGCCGAAAACGGCCATTTGTACCTTGATGAACTGGATTTAGCTTAGGAAAGGAAGAAAGTGCTTTGGCAAGAAAGAAAAGAGACACCAGACCAAAGATCGAAAATACAAACGCATATATTGAAAATGCGGGCGTAGTTATCGACCAGCAGGTCACAGATACACTTATAAAAAACTATATGCCCTATGCTATGAGCGTTATAGTTTCCCGTGCCATTCCCGAGATAGACGGCTTTAAGCCCTCCCACAGAAAGATACTCTACACCATGTATCAGATGGGACTTCTGGGCCAGAAGAGGGTAAAATCCGCAAACGCCGTAGGTGAGGTAATGAAGCTTCATCCCCACGGAGATATGTCCATTTACGAAACAATGGTAAGACTCTCCAAGGGCAACGAGAGCTTACTGCACCCCTTTGTGGATTCCAAGGGTAACTTCGGCAAGAGCTACTCAAGGGATATGGCATACGCCGCACCCAGATATACAGAGGTCAAGCTCACACCCATATGTGCAGAGCTTTTCCGTGATATAGATAAAAACACAGTAGACATGGTGGATAACTACGATGGAACCATGAAGGAGCCCTCGCTTTTACCCACCACATTCCCCAATATTTTAGTCAACTCCAATGTGGGTATAGCCGTAGGTATGGCTTCCAATATCTGCTCTTTTAATCTGGAAGAGCTTTGCAATACCACCATCGAGCTTATCAGGAATCCAGACCACAATGTGATGGATACACTTCCTGCACCCGACTTCGTTTTAGGCGGCGACCTTCTTTACAATGCCGGGGAAATGAAGAAGATATACGATACCGGCAGAGGTTCCTTCAAGATGAGGGGACATATGACCTTTGACAAGGCTTCCAACTGCATCGAGGTCACATCCATTCCTCCCACAACCACCATCGAAGCTATTATGGACAAGGTGGTAG
>SAMEA104404106__coassemble_710_pt1 | contig 31388 bp, 29 predicted proteins | sample SAMEA104404106__metabat2_low_PE_047 | metagenome-assembled genome bin SAMEA104404106 (sample SAMEA104404106) | Balaenoptera acutorostrata | reverse complement strand
AATCCGCTAAACAGAAAAGTTTAGAAAATGATTTGACCCGGCGAGTGGGAATAATAGCAAAAACCCCCGAGAATCGCATGATGGTGCGGTTCCCGGGGTTATTTTTTTGCCTTTGAGTACATTTTGAGTACAAAATATAAAAAAAGGCTGCGATCGTTGCGATTTGCAGTCCTTTTTTATGTTCTGTATTGATAACTAAGTTCTTCACCCTCTCCCTTTTCGGGGACTATGGGTTTCTGACCGTCTGTGTTGTTTTCTTCTAAGGGCTTAGAGCCATCATCAACAGTAATGTTGGAGCTTGTGTTGTTCTGCTTATCATCAACAGTTACCGCAAAGGCTGGTGTTACTGTAGATAGACACATGAACGCACACAGCACAAGGCTTAGTCCCTTCTTGAAGAGTGTCTTGCTGTTCAATCGAATTCCTCCTTGCAAAAATTTATTAAAAATTTAAAATAAATTTTTCGTAGATTAAAACTTCGGCAAATTTCTACATATTTTTTCTGCCTTACCCTCAATTATATGCCGATTTCAGTCCTTAGTCAATCAAAAGACACCTTATAAATGGGATTTTAAAGATAAGTAGTAATTGTAAAAATAAAAGGCAGCATTTAAGCTGCCCTTTTATTAGTAGTTAGGATAATTACCGTCTGATGTTGCTAATGTCACAATCCAAAATAATGTTCCGTTAGAATTATAACAGCCTGCACCGATTATATCATGTTCGCTGTATAATATATTTTTCTTGTGTCCTGCACTGTTCATCCATGCGTTTACAGCAGATGTTGGTGTTGCATTTCTATATGCTATATTAGGGAGAACACAGCGATATGTAGGCTGTGCCATATCCACATCGTCCTCACCGTTTGGTCTTTTGTGGCCTTTTATTCCTTTTGCGTAAGATTCGGCAACTTCTTTTGCTCTCATGGCAGACACTTCCATAAGATAATCGTCTATAGGTAATGTATTAAGTCCAGCTTTCTCTCTTTCCTTGTTAACTAAGTCTACAACCTCATAAGCTAAGTCTTCCTCGTTTTTGCCTTCAACTTCCTGTTCGGGAGTTGTCTCATATTCGGGACTATCGGGCTTACCGCCCCACTCATTCTGATATATATTTCTGGCTTCTTTAAGGTTGAATCCTTCTTCTAAAACACCATCTTCAATCAGTATATCTACTGACATATTGATATTGGTGCCAAGAATAATTTCATAGTCCATACCAGATTTTATCAGATTATTCATCTGCTCTATGGTTTTTTCTCTACTTTCGGTTTTTGTATTCTTTGGCTTCTGCACTTCAATGGGCTTTTCAGCGGGTTTCTGCTCAACGGGCTTTTCGGCAGGCTTCTGAGGCTTTGTTTCCGCAGGCTTGCTTTCGGGCTTCTTTTCTTCTGTGGGAGCAGGCTTAGACTCAGCGGGTTTCTTTTCTTCTACGGGCTTGCTCTCTACAGGCTTAGACTCTGCATTTTCGGCCTTATCAGAAGATTCCTTTGAGTTTTCATCTTCCGCAGGAGCTTCAGAGGAGCTTTCGGATGTTTCGCCCTTTAATTCTGCGTTTTCCTTTAATGCTTCTTCAAGCTGCTTCTTTGTTTCTTCAAGTTCTTTTTCTATGTCTTCGGGACTCTTTTCAGTAACCTTAACGGCATAAAATTCTTCCTTGTCACCGATCTTCACTGTAATAACAGCCTCGCCGTTGCTTACAGCTGTGATCTCACCGTTCTCGTCGATCCTTGCTACAGCTTCGTTATCGGAAGAAAATACTGCTTCTTCGTCGTTTTCCTTGTTGATCTCAATGGAGGTCTTATTTCCGGCAACGATTTCAATGTTATTTGCAATATTGAGAGCGCTGTCCTTTTCAGAATCAGCAGGCTCATTACCGCATCCTGCAAGAGAAGATGCAATCATTGTAAGTGCTAAAACGGTGCTTATAAACTTCATATATGCTTTCATGTCTGTTCTCCTTTCAAGATTTAACCTGACATTTCAATTCCATCTATATATCAACAGGTTCTATGTTGCTTTGCATACTCATTTCCAATAGTTCAAGTTCCCTCTGCTTTTCTGTGAGAGTCTTTTGGGCATCTTCATCATTTGAAACCATATACTCTTTCAAAGCAGCTTTATAGGATGTGTATTCCTTTTCCCACTTACACATCATAAAGTCTATTTCAGGTTTTTCAATTATAAAACTAAGGTCATCCATTGTGATGGCCTTTTCTTTTTCGGCTTTTACAGAAAAGAACTTATTAAATAAAGGATTCAGCTTAAATCTAAGGTGGGGTTTGCAGTACCCCTCTTCCCCTCTTTCGCTTACCAAGGTCAGCACTTCTGCCTTATATAAGTATATCAGGAGGCTATAAAGGTCCCCTTTTGTTTTTATGGGAGACATCATATCATCACGGCCGTTAAAAACGCCCAAGTTGATTCCCAAAGCATCAGCTATTTTTTCAATCTGTTCTATCTGAGGCTTCATTTTATTAGTTTCGTATTTACGTATTGAAACAGGATGAATACCTGTTATTTCCGCAAGTTCATCTTGAGTCATCCCAAGCTGTTTGCGGAGAAATTTAATGCGTTCTCCTATAGTAAGCATATTATCTCCCCTTTATTATTTTATAAGTATAACACAAGCATAGCGTGATAGCTACAAATTAACAGTAAATTAACAAATTAGCCATTTACATAGCGTGGTCACTACATTATAATCAAAGTAGTCACCACGCTACATTTAGAACAAGGAGGATAAACTATGAACAATTCAAAGGAAATTTTCATTAACGCAGCGGAAATGTCCGAAATGCTTGGAATTTCAGAAGGACACGCATATAAGCTCATAAGGCAGATGAACAAAGAACTTTCCGATAAAGGTTTTCTTGTCATTGCCGGCAAGGTACCCAGAGATTACTTTGCAAAACGCTGGTACACAAACACCAATTAGAAAGGACTGATAAAATGAAAGCAAAAAAGGACCCCACAACAGGAAAGTGGATGATACAGTATCGATACACCGACTGGCAGGGTCAATCAAAGAAATCAACTAAAAGGGGGTTTAAGACTAAAAAAGAAGCCGAAGAATGGCTGAGAAACTTCTTACTTTCACAACAGGCTGACTTCAACATGAAATTTGAAGAGTTTATAAAACTTTATCTTGAAGATATGAAGCCACGATTGAAAGAAAGCACAATGCTTATGAAAGAACAGCTTATAGAGCAGAAGATAGTGCCTTATTTCGGCAAGAAAAGTGTAAACAAGATAACCCCTGCCGACATACGAAAGTGGCAAAACGAACTAATGTCAAAGGGTTATGCTCCAACATACTTAAGAACCATAAACAATCAAATAACAGCCATCTTCAACTATGCAGTCAAGTATTATGACTTGAAAAGCAATCCATGTCATAAGGCAGGAACTATGGGCAAGAAAAACTCCGACGAAAAGGGAATATGGACAACAGAAGATTTTTCAAAGTTTATTTCGGTATTTGATGACCGCCCTCAATCCTATATGGGATTTATGATCTTATTCTGGTCAGGTCTTAGAATAGGAGAACTTTTGGCACTTACAGTTGCCGACATAGATTTTGAAAATGAAACACTCACTGTAAATAAATCCTATCAGAGAATAAATGGACGTGATGTAGTAACAACTCCTAAAACGCCCAAAAGCAACAGGACAATATCACTCCCCCACTTTTTGATGGAACCCATAGCAAATTATATTTCCAAAATATATAATGCCAAGCCGGACACAAGACTTTTACCCTGTACCAAATGGTATTTCGAACATGAAATAAAAAGAGGTGCCGAACTTGCCGGTTTAAAGAAAATAAGAATACACGATCTAAGACACAGCCACTGTTCTCTGCTTTTTGAAATGGGAATCTCCCCTTTGGAAGTAGCAGACAGGCTGGGACATGAAAAAGTGGAAACAACTTTGGATATATATGCTCACCTTTATCCAAACAAACAAAAACAGCTCTCCGATAAAACGGATAAGCTGTTCGGTGAAGAATTTATTTCTAAGTAAAGGCAGGTGTTTAAATTGAATTTCATATTAGAAAAAGAAAAGACTGCCTCAGATGTATCTGTTGGCGCAGATACGAAGCAGTCCATTCTCAATAGTTCAGGAAGCAGTATATCCGATTTTACAGCAAATTGCAAGGATGCCGATAAAATGTATGAGGAAATAGAAAAAGATTTTCTCAGAAGATCAGATCCTTCTTACCTTGAAACCAAAACTTTAAACCAGCTTTACGAAGAAACCTATATTCAAGATCCATCCATCGTTGCAAACCTTCTCTTTCCGGGTACCTACATTTTTGCAGGTACCCCCAAGGTTGGCAAAAGCTTCTTAATGGCACAGCTTGCTTATCATATAAGCACAGGTCTGCCGCTTTGGAATTTTCCTACCAGACAGGGCACAGTCTTATATTTTGCCTTAGAAGATACCTTTGGCCGACTTCAAAGAAGAATGTATAGAATGGTTGGAGAAAGCGGCAACGATAAACTTCACTTTGCAATCTCATCACACAAGAAAGCAAAGTGCTGAGGACATATTCGATATGATCTCAGGAACTAACGGACTTTTCGGAGCCGCTGACGGAAGCTTTGTAATGTGCAAAGAAAAAAGATGCAGCGACAGAGCAATACTTCATGTTGTGGGAAGAGATCAGCCCGATCAGAAGATCATCTTATTAAGAAACAAGGAAACCTTAGGATGGGATATGGAAACTGCCGAAACTGAAAACTGGGATGAACCTCAAGAACCCGTACTTTCGGAAATAGCAAAAATAATAACAAAAGAAAATCCCATGTGGCAGGGCTCCCCCACTGAGCTTACAGCATTACTGCAAACGAGCTTAAAGCCCAACTCACTTTCTTTAAAGTTAAATGTTAACGCAGGAATACTTCTCAATGACTTCAATATCCTTTATGAAAATAAAAGAAGCCATGAAGGAAGAAGGATAACCCTGACCTACGCAGGAAAATAAGTGTGTCGACCGTGACGGTGGTGACGGTATTTTATAGGCTTATAAATATCGTCACAGTCGTCACCATCGACACCAAAGTTAAAAACCAATATCGCTGTCCACAGGGATAGCGAGCATCGGATTTTGATACACAAAATCCAAGGGTTTATCACCCTATCACCCGATTTTCAAAAAATTTAATTAGGAGATGAAAACATGAAAGAAGAAAAGGTATGTGTAAGCTACCGACTTACTCAGGAAGAAGCTGACTTATTAGCAAAATATTCTAAGCTTTGCGGCCTCTCAGAAAATGAATTTATGCGTCAGCGAGTCCGAGGAATTACCCCAAGACCATTGCCCAGAAAAGAATTTTGGGATCTGTTAGATGAACTTTACCAGCGACACGATGAGTTTTCCCAACTTGCAAAGACTATCCCAGAAGCAAAAGAACTTTGCAAAGAAATAGAAAACTTAGTGGTATTTCTTCAGGAGATAAGCTAATGGCAGTAGTAAGTTTGTGGCACATCAAAGGAAATTTAAAAGACCTTATCGATTATGTAGAGAATCCAAATAAAACTGTTCCGAAAGAGATGAATGATTTTTTCAATGTGTTTTCCTACATACAAAGGCCCGAGGCAACTAACAAAGAACAATATGTCACAGCAGTAAACTGCCTTAAAGAAACTGCCTTAAAACAGATGATAATTACCAAAAAGCGCTTTGGAAAAACCGATAAGTATATTGCATGGCATGGTTATCAGAGCTTCAAAATAGGAGAAATAGACCCGGATACCGCACATGAAATCGGAATCAAGTTAGTCAAAGAAATGTGGGGTGACCGCTTTCAGATCATAGTCACCACTCACTTGGACAAAGAGCATATTCACAACCATTTTTGCTTTAATTCTGTTTCTTTTCGGGATGGCAAAAAATATAATTACACCAAATCTGAAATCCAAAGGCTCAGAGATACCTCCGATAATCTATGCCGAGAATATAATTTATCTGTCATCGAAAAATCAAGTAAGTCGCCAACAAGGCCTGTATGGCTGGACGAAAAAGAAGGAAAGGCAACACGATACAACGTATACAGATCCGACATTGAAGAAGCAGTAAGGTGCAGCAGAAACAAAGATAAATTTGAAAAGTGCCTTATAAAACTTGGCTATGAAGTGGACTTTACCGGGAAGCACTGGAAGATGAAGCTGCCTAAATATGAGCACTTTACAAGACTTGATACCCTCAATAAAGAATGGACACCGGAATATTTTGAAGAAAGATTCTATCAAACTCCAAGCTTTATGGCCGGGTTTTCGACCTACGCAAACCTCTCCCCCAAGCTTATGCCGAGAGATATTCAAAGTGCTTACTCTCCACTAAAAAAGACAAGTCACATACACAAACTGTACCTCTACTACTGCTATCAGCTGGGTATTCTTCCTAAAGGAACAAATTATAAGCCCACAAGTCCATACTTAAAGGAGGACTTACGCTTCTTAGACAAGCTAACCCAGCAGGTAGATTATATGGCAAAGAACAAAATAGAAACTATGGATGATCTTATCTCAAGAAGAAGCAGTTTGCAAAATGACATGGAAGTTTTAACTGATAAAAGAACTAAGCTTCAAAACAAAATAAGACGAGCTTCTCCAGAAGAAAAGGTAAAACTCAGAGAAGAAAAAGCTAAAGTTACAGAAGCAATCACTATTATCAGAAAAGATTTAAAATGCAACTTTGACATTGAAAAACGCTCCTACGATATTCAGAAAAAGCTTGACATGGCTTTTCAAAATGATGCCAGAGTCAGAGAAAGCAAGAATAAAAGCAGAGAAAGAAGCTACAGATAAGTGGATATTTAGTGTGCCGAAAACGGCTTATAAATAGTGTTTAAAAGCATCAAAATAAGGGTATCGGTATGATTATACCTTTATAGCCTAAAACGGCATCCTAACGTTCCACAGCTTGATAAGAAAGGATTTTAACTATGGAAGATAGATTTTACAATAAAGAAAATGGGTTATGGTATGAGTTGCAGGGCGATTACTACCTCCCCTGCTTAAAGCTTCCCGAACAGAAAGAATTTCATATCGGCATATGGGGACAACGACGCAAAAACTACTTATATGAAAACAGGAAAGCTTTATATACCACCCTGCTCACTTCCTGCAAACTGTGCAGCCACCTTGAAGACATAGATGAAAGAGCAGAAAAGATGTATTGGGAACTGATCGATAAAATGTCTGAACAGGAAGGTCTCACCGAAGATTTAAAGGCAAAAGATATGATGGAATGGGTAAGGAGAAGAGAAAATATAGAAAACAAAGCGAGAGAGATGGTGTTTGAAGAAGTGATTTACAACGACTCGCTTTTTATACCATCGGGCAATAAAGCAAAAAAACCACCTAAAATATTTTGGAAATACTTTGATTCATACCGAAGAAATACTATCTCTTTATTTCAATTTTCAAAATATACAGGCTTGCCTTGTTCTACACTAGAATTATTTTTAAAGCAAGTAAATGAGTAAAAACGCAAATTATTGAAAAAAGAAAAACTATATGTTATCATATAAAAATATAGGTATATGGAGGTGTGACAATGCCAATCGAAGAATATATTGACGCAGATCTTTTAGAAAAATTCGAATTTTATAATTATAATCACGCACTTGAAATAATAACTCAAGCTTTTCCCGAAGAATGGAACAATATAGTAGAATGCCTTCGCAGTTTAGATATATCTGTAAACGACTTAAGAGAATCAGGAGGAAACGAAACCAAGATCCCCAAAAAATTTGATGATGTTCTCTATCCTTATGGATGGCGAGAAATCAGAATTTCAGGTGACTTGCATATTAAGTTCTATCCCAGGCAAGCTGATCAGAGAGGCCGTTTCTCAGATGAACCTTTTGAAGAAAGAGTAACTCAAAATTATATTGACGGCCACAATATTGACTTTTTAAAAAATCGTATAGCATTTGATCTTGAATGGAACAGCAAGGATCAAACTTTTGATAGAGATTTACTTGCTATGAGAACATATTATGATTGTGACATCATCAGTGCAGGAATTATCGTTACTAGATCTCATGAATTAAATGATGTTTTTAAAACAGTTTTTGATTACGACAATAGAAGTAATAACTGGAAACCAATAATGCGTAAATATGGTGCAAGTACAACTTGGATGGGTAAATTACTATATAGATTAGATTCTCGCAGAAATGGTGGTTGTCCTATTTTAGCAATTGGTATAAAGAAAAATTGTATTTCGGATTGGGAGGAAGGATATACTGATGAACACTCTACAAGAAACATCTAATAGTCTTCTTTCATTTTGTGGAGAAAAAAAATATTCAACCATTTATGCTGATCCGCCTTGGAGATTTCAAAACAGAACTGGAAAAGTAGCTCCTGAAAACAAAAAATTAAACAGATACCCTACTATGAAACTTGAAGATATCATGGCTTTGCCAATTGATAAGATATCAGATAATCAATGCCACCTTTATCTATGGGTACCTAATGCCTTACTGCCAGATGGACTTGCTGTAATGAAAGCATGGGGGTTTGAATACAAGTCTAATATTATATGGGAAAAAGTAAGAAAAGATGGTGGACCAGATGGAAGAGGTGTAGGTTTTTATTTTAGAAATGTAACTGAAATACTGCTTTTCGGAGTAAAAGGGAAAAATTTCAGAACTTTAGCACCGGCTCGATCACAAGTAAATTTGCTTAGAACTCAAAAACGTGAACATTCGAGAAAGCCTGATGAAATTGTTCCTATTATTGAATCATGTTCTCCAGGTCCTTATTTAGAACTGTTTGCACGTGGCGACAGAAACGGTTGGGATATGTGGGGAAACCAAGCCAATGCAGATTACGAGCCAACATGGAACACATACAAAAACCACACAACGCAAACATCATCATTATAAAAGCGGAAAATCTGCAAGTCGTGTACAAGGCAGTCACGATTTGCAGATTTTTATTTAATCGCATTAAAGCTATAGCTAAATAATTAAATAGCAATAAATTAGTGTTTTAAAATTTAACTTGTTGATTATGCTTCAATTTTATGATATACTATCTAACGCAAAGGAGGAACACTACATGTCACTTTTAGAAAATTTTAAGCCTTTCAATTTCAACGAAGGAGTTCCATATGTTTCAATAACAAACCATGGAATTACGTTCAATAAATCTGTCGTAATGAAGTTAGACTATCCCAAATTTGCTTTACTGTTAATAGACGCAAATTCAAAACAAATAGCCGTGAAGTCATCTTCTGAACTTGTTCCTAATGCAGTTCCTTTTTACAAAGAAAAAAAGTCCAATGTTATATCTGTACGATGGAACGGAAGAGATCTTCTAAATACTATTCAAGAAATGATGGGATGGGATTTAGAAAAAAATAGTTTTAGGATTGACGGTTCTCTCTTAAAAGAAGAAAATGCTATGATTTTTGATTTAAAGACAGCCAAGCCTCTTAATTAGTATATCTTAAGCTTAGCTTATGGATATAAAAAAGGCCCATCTAAGCTGGAACTTAGACGGGCCCCATTTGAAAAGTAAATACGGTCATACCGCTCTATACTATTCAAGGCATATATAGTATAGTGGCTGTAATTACCTTTTGCAAGCAGATCTGAGATTCGTTTCAGAATAATCTAGCTTGAAAGGGGGAATAGTATGGATTCTACAAAGGATACTACTAAAGAATACATCTATACTGCGTTTATTACGCTTAAAAATGGTAAGCGAATTTATGCAAGTCAGTATGGATTAAAAGCTTTTCGCATTCTTGTAAAAAGCAGAAATTAAATATAGCAAAAGGATGACGGCGGTTCATCCTTTTCTTGTATTAAGAATTAATATAAAACAGGAGTGTTAAACTATGAAGCAAAGAATAGAAAAGCCAAAAGTCTTTATATCTTATGCTTGGGGAACTGATTTATACCAGGAAAAAGTATTATCATTTGCAGCTCAGCTAATGGGTGATGGTATTTGCGTTGTTATAGACAAATGGGATTTAACAGAAGGTAATGATACATATGCTTTTATGGAAAAATGCGCAAATGACAGTAGTATTACTAATGTATTAATACTGCTTGATCCTATATACGCTCAAAAAGCCGATGACCATTCCGGTGGTGTAGGCACTGAAACACAAATTATATCAGCAAAAGTATATAAAGAAGTTAATCAAGATAAATTTATTCCAATAATAATGGAAAGAGATGAAAATGGAAATGTTTGTAAGCCGACTTACTTACAAGGAAGGCTTCATTTCGATTTAACTATACCAGAAGATTATGACAATACATATCAAAGACTTGTAAAAACCCTATATGGCGAAGAAACTTATGCAAAACCTAAACTAGGAGAAAAGCCCAAATGGGTTTCTAAACCTATAACAGTTAATGCGAAATCAATAATTTCTTATGATTCATTAAAGAACCTGCCAAATTCAAAATCCAGAAAGCAAGCTTTTGAAAAATATTTAGCCGAAATAAAAGACAGCTTTTTAATCTTTGCAAGAGAAAACCGGAAAGAAAAAATAGGAGTAGAAAACTATTTAGAATTTTATGAAAAAACTACTACTATTAAAGACAATTTTCTGCAATTAATAGCATCGTCCATTTACTTAGACGATGCTTACATAAGTATTTCTGCATTTTTCGAAAGCACAAAAAACGAACTTGATTCAGATTCAACTATTTGTAATCAAATAGTTGAAATAAGGCTGCATGAGTTTTTTATATATGTTATTGCATTTTATTTAAAAACAAACGATTTTACAGCTATAGCTTATATTCTTAGCAAAACATATTTTGATACACACAACTACTCTTCAGACTCCTATGCAACAAGCTATCTAATGTTATATAGTGGAGCTAAACACCAAAGCTTGGACAAAGCTGTAAATCTAAGAGACAATAAGAAATATTGCACAGGCACAGGACAGTATTGGATTGAAACAATATCTACGGATTTTTGCAGTAAAAACGAATTTGTTTTGGCAGATTTAATCTGCTTCAATTACTCGATATATGGTGGTCAATATCTTGGAGAATGGTCATGGTTTCCTATTACTTATATATACGATGATTCATACAATAGTCTGTTTAAATTTTTTGCCAAAAGATTAATTTCAGAAGATTTTACTAAAAATGCTGTTAAAATTTTTGGTTTTAATACAATTGAAGAATTTAAAAATAGACTAAAAGAAATTGAAGATAAACCATACAATACTTTTCGTGACTATAGGTATCTCTCAGCCTTTGATTCAGCCTCGCTAATAAAAAACTTTATAAAATCTGAACAAGTTGCAACTTTGAAATAATTGTATCAAAAAATTTTTATAAACATAGACAAATTATTGATAACTCGTTGTTTCAATAAATAACATTAGCACTTATATGTAAATTACTAAAAATCGCATAACTTATTTAACATCACTTTCAAACATATTTATCTTAAATAAATATATACCCTAATAAAAAAATTTACCCTCCCAAAATTTGCTCAGTATAATAAAGTAGTAGAATTTTTTATTATATCGATAGATTTTACGTGTTTTCATGGTGCTAATCATTACTAAACCTTTCGGAATACTTTTAGAAGCGATAAGAAAATTTATTTCACCGGTTAGTCTTTCTTATAAAATAATCTAAATCTCGTAAAAAAGAAACAGCAATTTTAAAGTACTTGCCATAGCTTGGACAATACGATACAATAAAAACAAAAATAAGCAGTAGTTGTTTCATATAAAACAATTATACACATAGTGAAAGCAAGCCGTTGCGATACCCCAGCTTAGGATAAAATACAATAGTAAAGGATATAATGTGACAAAAATGGACGAAAAAAATAAGAACAATAGCGAAATTAAAGTACAAAAGACATCCCAAAAAGACAAAAACGGAGCTATTGGTGGTCTTGTAATTGGCATTGCCTTAGCTGCTTTAACATACGAAATATACAAAAAGATTTTTGATTTTCCAATAGGTCAAATTCTGGTCTATCTTATTGGATTTTTAGCGTTTGTTTGTTTTATGATAGCCATAAGTTGCTTTTTTGATTATAAGGAATCAAAAAAGAGAGAAAAAATGGAATACGAAGCACAGAAAGAAGAAAAAGAGTTTTCTGAAATAGATCCCCAAAAAAGAAACTTAAGAGCAGAAAAAATGTTTAGAATGAATCAGAAAGAACTCATGCGATACTATGACATGAATCTTTCTCAAACTAAATTTCTGTCTGGACTTGGAATACTTATGATTGTATTTGGCATTCTGATCGTAATTTCAAGTTTATATATGTATACATTCCTAGAAACTGATAAAGTTCTCTTAATTGTCGGCAGTTTGAGTGGAATAATCGTAGATTTTATTGGAGCTATTTTCATAAAAATGTATACTAAGAACATTGAGGCTACTGTAAAATTTCATGCTAAGTTTGCCGAAAGTAATAATCTTTTACTTGCAAATTCAATTGCCAATAAAATAGAAGATGATAAGACTCGCGAAGAAACCTTATCTGAGATATCTAAAAATATTATTTTAACCAAAAATAGCAATATAGAATAACAAAACACTCGTATAGTAAAACTAAACTCTTTAAATAACATGAATATGTGTTAAACTAAAAGTTCACGGTTGCAATGTGGCTACAAAAGTTTCCAGATAAGCCAAACAGCTTAGAATATTAATATTATTTGACTAAATAGTGATTTAAAAGTGCATTTTATCGTAAGATAATAAGATCTGAAGCTAGATTGATAATAATAGCAAAAATATATTAGAAACAAAGAGATTATATCAGCCAGCAGATGTGTAATAAAAGTAAATCCTGAAATCAAAGATTTTATAGAACTTTAGCTTATATATCGTTGCTTTTATAAAACAATTAACAATCAGATGAAATATTAGATTGTACTTTTTAAAAACTAACTTTACTTTTCTGAGTACATTTTGAGTACAAAAAATTTGCCACCCACACAAAATATGCTCACCACATAGAAAATATGTAATTCCCATGCCTTTAAGATACCATGTAAAATGAAAGACAAAGGCAGCTATCTCGAGTGGGAGTAGACCTTCCTTATTTGTAGGTGCTGTTTTTCCCTTTATTTATGCGGGTTTACAGACCTCTCAAAAAAATCGAGGCATTTTTGTCACCATTTTGTCACCACATCCATGAAAAAGGTTAATTTGCAACCAGCATAATAGTTGCAAATACATTGTAACTTAATCATCTGAAGACAAAATATACATTTATTTTGCCCAGCAAAAATATCCCGTTAAATTTAACAAACGCTAAGAGCTATTTTGCCATTTCAATTGGTGAAATAGCTCTTTTTTTGTGTTTTTAAAAAAACTTTTCATTTTAGGGTTACCTTTTGGCCTCTCCCAATCATAATTAGTGAAAGGTTTATTTTTTCATAAGTCAACTTTTCGTGAACTAACGAAAATTGAATATCAGGTACATTGGACCTTACTTTTGATTCTGAGCCATGCTGTGGTACGCCATGAACTTAGTTGAGCGAGAACTCCGACAGCAAATATTAGGCTGCACCTAATAAGGCGATGACGATCAAAATTATAATGATACTTCTCTACGGAGCTGGCGGAGGACCCGGCAGAGGTTAGATTCCTATGACATGATAAGCAAATCATGACCAATGTACTTCCCTCTATATAAATTACACGCAGGGGTTGTTGAGAACAAATACTGCGTTTTACATAGCTGACCACTTGTCAGCTAAATACTTATGAAAGGAGGAACCTACTATGACAAATTGTAAGACGATTGCTATCTGCAATCAGAAAGGCGGTGTAGGAAAAACAACAACCACCGTCAACTTAGGAGTTGGACTTGCTATGGAAGGTAAGAAAGTCCTTCTTGTAGATGCCGATCCTCAGGGTGATTTAACTACCTGCTTAGGATGGAAAGATACGGACAGTTTGGAAAACACATTATCTACCAAGCTAAACAACACCATCGATGAAAAAGCAGTTAATCCTTTTGAAGGAATTTTACATCACGAAGAAGGCATTGATCTTATCCCTTCCGGATTAGAACTTTCGGTAATGGAAATGACTTTAGTAAATGCCATGAGTCGTGAAACTGTAATGAGGACATATCTCAATGAAATAAAAAACAGATATGACTATATCCTCATTGATTGTATGCCCTCACTGGGAATGATCACCCTGAATGCCTTATGTGCAGCGGATAAAGTTATTATCCCTGTCCAAGCCCAATATCTTCCCGCTAAAGGCATGACACAGCTTTTACAGACAATAAGCAGAGTGAAGAAGTATATAAACCCGGATTTAAAAATCGACGGCATACTCCTTACGCTTGTAGACAACAGAACCAATTTAGCTAAAAACATTACTTCTGTACTACACGATGCTTACGGAGAACACTTCAAGATATATGAAAGTCAAATTCCTACAGCTGTAAAAGCCGCAGAAGTTTCTGCTAAAGGCAAAAGCATATATGCCTATGAACCTAACTGTACAGTATCCAAAGCTTACAAAGAACTAACAAAGGAGGTGCTAAACGATGGCAGGAGAAAAGAACGAATTCGGTCTTCCTACGTTCGATGATCTATTTTCTACGCAGGAAATGCGTGACGAAAAGAAGTTAGCTAAAATCAGAGATATTCCCATTGACGAGATAGACGATTTTCCTGACCATCCTTTTAAAGTTCGTGACGATGAAGATATGATAAATCTTCAATTAAGTATCAAGGAAAGAGGAGTTATTACTCCTGCTACTGTAAGGAAAAAAGAAGACGGGCGATATGAACTAATTTCGGGACACAGAAGAAAAAGAGCTTGTCAAAATCTTGGCTTAGAAACCTTACGATGCGAAGTTGTTGACCTTTCAAGAGAAGAAGCAACAATTCTTATGGTTGAGTCTAATTTTCAGAGATCGCAGATACTTCCATCTGAAAAGGCTTTTGCTTATAAAATGCGATTAGATGCCATGAAAAGACAAGCAGGAAGACCAAAAGAAAATTTAGTCCCAGTGGGACTAAATTTTTCAAGAGAAGAATTATCCGAACAAACTGGCGAAAGTCAAACGCAAATTCAAAGATATATTCGCCTCACAAATCTCATCCCTGAACTCTTGCAGTTTGTAGACGACGGGCAAATCAAAATGCGTCCTGCTGTTGAGTTATCTTATCTCAATGAAAAATCTCAAAAGACTATTGCCGAAGAAATAGAACTTAACCTGTCTACTCCCTCTCACGCACAGGCTATACGCATGAGAAAGCTTTTTGAAGAAGGCAACCTAAACGAAAATGCTATAGAAGCAATAATGGAGGAGGAAAAGCCAAACCAAAAAGAGAAAATAATTATAAGAGGAGATACTGTAAGAAAGCTTATACCCAAATCAGTTTCAATAAGTCAGACGGAGGATTATATATGCAAAGCGTTAGAGTATTACGGGAAATATTTAGAAAAGAAGAGGGACAGAGACAGCCGATAAGGAGGATACATTTTTTGCTTCTCCCTTCCCCACACCCTAACCCTTATACTTACTTATCTCCCGAAGAATGATATATTTATCTCTTTTATATTATTATCTCTTATATATCTTTTATCTCTATAAGGGACTCAGCAAAGTTTAAATTTAACATCAAGGAGGACAACATGAATTTAAAAAAGAATATTTGCACCACTCTTTGCAGTGTGCTCGCAGTTTCAACATTTTGCGTATCAGTTTATGCAACAGACACCAAAACAGAACCAACTGATGATCTTATCAACAAATCGGTAACGATAGAACGTTCTGCTGTAAAGAGCGAGATCAGGGCATCTTTTATTCTTTTTATCTGTAATATACTAGCTCTTAATTTGTTAACTTATATGTTAATAAAAATGGTTGTGCAGGCAAACCCAAGAGTAGGAGAGGATACTGTTGCGTAGAAATAAATAGAAAATTGTGGTATAGTGAAAGTATTCAAAGATTATTATAAAGTCAAATATCAATAAGCCCTGATATTTGATAATAGCTTATTACTAAATGCACAATTATAAAGTTTTATAATTGTCGTAGGTAAAGGGGAAAAAGATATGAGTCGTCATGGAAAGTTAAGTGATAGCCCATTTCAAGTAGAAGATCAATTTTACCACTACGCACTTGAACACGAAAACGATAACTCACATATTCATCAAAGCAAAGGTCCTGTATGTAAGTATTATTCTTTTCAAACCCAATGTTGTAAATTATGGAACAGTGGATGTAAAAGATGTTTAGACTTCAAATGCAAATTTTTGCATCAAGAAATCAGAAGGAAAGCCTCGTGTAAACAATGTGGCTATATGTATAATGGAGTATGCTTTCATTCTAGAGAAAATGAAATAACCCCAAATAGAGTATGTGACTACGCACAAGCAGAGTACTGCTGTTTATTATATGGATCGTGAACCAGAATATTCAAAACTTCAAAAAATCATAAAAAGGTATTTAGATAAAAAACATAGGTAGCTATTTGGTTTACGAAATCCCAAAACAATGTTTCATTAAGTACATACAAAACTGAATTCCCATAATTTTTATAGTCCGAAGGTTAAAATTTATATAAAAAAACTTTTTACACGCAATCTAAAAAAAGGCGGCTTCCGTTAAAGAAGCCGCCTTTCCTTTTTTATCTCTTCATATCATTTTATCGCCGATCGCATGACCTTCCTGTATTCTTCCGGGGGAAGGCCTGTGTTTTTCTTGAAAAGCGCCGCAAATCTGCCGCCGTGGTGATAGCCCACCGCCTGCGCCACCTGAGATATCGGGAACTCGGTTTCCACAAGAAGGTACTCTGCATACGCCATCCTTCTGTTTTGAATGTACTCTGTGATGGTAGTGCCGTAAGCCTGCTTAAAGGATGCCCTCAGCTTGGTCTGACCCATGCAGGCAATTGAAGACAGCTGTTCTGTGTGGATATCAAAGGCAAAATGGTCCTCTATATAAGCTTTGACAGCTTCCAGATTCACCCTGTCCTGCCTGTAAAGCGGAAATTCCTGCTTCTGTCGGCAGCGGGTATGCTCAATTATAAGGGAGAGAGCCTCAGCCACCTTGCTTTTATAATACAGCCTTGCAGAAGCTCCGGTTCCCTGAAATCCGGCTATCTGCTTAAGCACCAGCACAAGCTCCGGAAAATCCGTACAGCCGTCGATACTGCGGAAGGCATCCCGAGGGTCGGGAAATTCGCCGGGATACATCTCCTCCAGATAGTCCTTGTAAAAACCGGGAAGAAGCATGAGCTCATAGCCTCTCACAGGCATATTTTTGTGACATCTCAGACGGAAAAGCTCACCCTGAGAAACATGGCCCCTGATACAATTGGCAGAGAGCCTCTTATACGGGGAAAGCTCCTCGGCAGAAATTGTCTCATAGTAGTTTATAGATATGAAATCCGGCTGTTTATATTCCATGAAGAAATCATCACGGGTCCTGAGGTCCATCTGCCCCACGGCAAACATACCCGGCTCTTCATAAAACCAGTAGTAGCCCTCCCCTGCTTCCGGCTGAGGTTCAAAGCAGGAACCCATAGGATTCAAAAAGCTTTTGCACGGTACAGATCTAAAGCCCATGCTCTGCAAACAGCTTACAGGAACACTTTTATGTTTAGTCATTTTATCACATACACTTTCAACGTTTTCTTATCACGATCCGACGAAATGGTCCTGACTTTATTGCATAAGAAGCACAGGAATTCTATAATCAAATCAGAGGTAAGTTGTAACTAACTCGCATTAAGTATACCAAAAAAAGGCGCCTGATTCAATCTTTATGCAATATAAAAGTCGGATCATCACGCCAAAATCGGGAGAATTTCAAGTGAAAAGCTTCTCGAATATAATCTGCGGCAGGTTCTTTTTATTTAGAAGCTGTCGCAAAAGGAGGAAATTTGATGAAAGAAAAGAATTGGTTTTCAGTGCTTCTGCACTATGCGGACCGTCAGAAAAAGAAATTCGCATGGTCAGTTGCGGCCTCTGTTCTCAGCGTGGTATCGGGACTGATACCTTACTACTGTTTTTACTCCCTGCTGGTGCAGTACATGGACAATACCTTATCAGGAAATTCCATTTTATTATGGGGCGGAACAGCTTTGCTCTTTTATATTGCGAAGGTTCTGCTTTTCGGACTTTCCACATCTCTTTCCCATCAGGTGGCCTTTCATGTGCTTACAGGACTTCGCCGAAAGATAGCAGACAACTTTCTGAAAGCGCCTTTGGGTGTAGTTCAGAAGTTCTCAATAGGCGAGATAAAAAGCATTCTGGTGGACAAGACAGAATATATTGAGCCTCCGCTTGCCCATATAGTTCCTGAGGGCGCAGGTCATCTGGTACTGCCTGTTGTGAGCCTTATCGCTCTGGCAATTTTAGACTGGCGGCTGTCTCTGTCGGCATTTATCACCTTGCCGGGTGCTCTCATTTCCATGATGCTGACCTTTAAGATAAGCGGTGACAGCTTCGTAAAATATAATGAATCCAACGCACACATGAACAGCACCATCGTGGAATATGTAGAGGGCATCGAAGTTATCAAGGCCTTCGGAAAAGCAGGAGTTTCCTATGAAAAATACGCAGGCTCCATTGAAAACTTCCGAAAATTTGTACTTCAGTGGATGGCTTCCACATGGATAACCATGAAGCTGGCATTTGCGCTTCTTCCTTCAACACTTCTCGGAACCTTGCCCATGGGGCTTTATCTCATAAGCAAAAATCAGATGACAGCCTGCGAAGCCTGCCTCGGCGTGATGCTTTCCATGTCCATGGTAACAAGTCTTGCAAGACTGGAGGTATTCTCCGAATCCACACGACAGATGAAGGAAACTGTGGAAGATTTACAGGTATATCTCGAAATGGAAAGTCTGCCTCAGTCAGATACAGAGGTTTCCATCCCAAACTGCAAGGTAAAACTCAACAATGTTCGTTTTTCATATGATGCAAACGGTCCTGAGGTCCTTCACAGCATCGACCTTGACCTTTTGGAAAACAGCTTCACAGCTTTAGTCGGACCTTCCGGAAGCGGAAAATCCACTATCGCCAAGCTTATCTCCCGATTTTGGGATGTAAGTGCAGGTTCTATAACCATAGGCGGTGTGGATATCCGAAATATTCCCCTCAAACAGCTTTCCCAGTATGTCAGCTATGTGGCTCAGGACAACTTCCTTTTCCGATGCTCCATAATGGAAAATATTCGCATGGGACGCCCCTGTGCAACAGATGAAGAGGTCAAAGAGGCCGCTAAACTGGCAGAGTGTACCGAATTTATTGAAAAGCTCCCCGAAAGCTGGGACACACCTGCCGGCGAAGCAGGAAAAAGGCTTTCCGGAGGCGAGAAACAGCGTGTAGCCATCGCAAGAATGCTTCTCAAAAACAGCCCGATCATAATTTTGGACGAGGCTACCGCATTTACAGACCCGGAAAATGAGGAAAAGCTTCAGGAAAGTATTGCGGCCCTGACAAAAGGCAAGACGCTTTTGGTTATTGCACACCGCCTATCCACCATCACAAAAGCTGACAACATAGTGGTATTAGAGGACGGAAAGGTTCTTTCTCAGGGAACTCATGCTCAACTTCTTGAAAGCTGTTCTCTCTATAAAAATATGTGGCAGGCTCACATCGGTGCAAGACAATGGGCCGCCGGCAAGGAGGTACAGGAAAATGTTTAAAACCATCAAGAGAATTCTTTTATGGTGTGATGATTTCCGAGGCAGACTTTATACAGGATTTGTGTTCTCCTTTTTCTCCTATTGGTTCACCGCCGCACCTGTTGCATTTGCAGGCTGGGTACTGGGACATCTTCTGGAAGATCAGAAAAGCGGAGCTTCATCCCAAGGCATCCCCATACTTTCAAGCTTTCTGCTGATACTTTTATTTATCTTCCTGCGATTTTTATTTGACTATTTAAGAGCGAGATTTCAGGAGACCATAAGCCATGAGCTTATAGCCCGTGACCGACTTGCCATAGGCGATGCCCTCAAGAGAGTATCCTTAGGTTATTTCCAGGGGGTAAGCACAGGCAGGATACTCAATTCCCTTACCACAGGTCTCACAACTTTGGAAAATATGGGCATAAGAATGCTGGATACCTTTATAGGCGGCTATCTCAATTTTGCAGTTATTCTGATCTGCCTGCTGGTGCTTAAGCCCAATACAGCTTTTATAGCTCTTGCAGCTGCGGCAGTATCCTTCATGGCGCTTATTATGATTTCAAAGTCAAGTGAGAAAGATGCCCCCGAGGAAGCAGAATCAAACAGAGATCTCACAGGAGCTGTTTTGGAATATGCAAGAGGTCTCCCTGTGATAAAATCCTTCGGCACAGGAAGTGCGGCTGTTTCTTCTTTAGATGATGCCATTACAGTCAGCGAAAAAGTTCAGGTAAAAGTTGAAAACAACTTCCTTCCCGGAAGCTGTCTCCACCTTCTTTCCCTCAAGTGCGGAAGTGTGGGCATGGCAATTGCTTCCTGCTTTGCAGGTCTTACAGGAGAAATTCCTCTTCACATAATGCTGATGCTCATATTCTTCTCCTTCACAATCTTTAACAGCCTTGAGCCTATAAGCGATTCTGCCCATGTGCTGGGTATTATCAATGACGCCATGGATCAGGTTGACCTTTTGAAGATAGGACCTTTTATGGATGAAGGCGGCAGTGATTTTCCCCTTTCCTGCCACGATATCGAATTTAAAAATGTCCGCTTTGGCTATGACAGCCGTGAGATATTAAAAGATGTAAGCCTTAAGATACCCGAAAAAACATCCACCGCCATCGTAGGTCCCTCAGGAAGCGGAAAGACCACACTTGTTAATCTGCTGGCAAGATTTTACGATGTGAACAGCGGCAGTATCTCTATCGGCGGACACGATGTAAGGGAATTTACCTGTGACAGCCTCTTGAGCAATTTCTCAATGGTATTTCAGAATGTATACCTTTTCCACGATACACTCCGCAATAACATCTGCTTCGGAAGGCCCGATACCACAGAGGAAGAAATGATAGAAGCTACTAAAAAAGCCTGCTGTCACGATTTTATCATGCAGCTTCCCGATGGCTATGATACCGTCATCGGAGAAGGCGGCGGAACTCTTTCCGGCGGAGAAAAACAGCGCATTTCTATTGCAAGAGCCATTTTAAAAGATGCGCCCGTTATCATTCTGGACGAGGCCACAGCCAGCATTGACCCTGAAAATGAACACCTGATACAAAAAGCTCTCTCTGAGCTTACAAGGGGCAAAACCGTTATCACGATCGCCCATCGTCTTGCCACCATAGAGCAGGCCGATCAGATACTTGTATTAGAAGACGGTAAAATAGTTCAAAAGGGCACACACAGCCAGCTTATAATACAGGACGGTCTTTACCGCCGATTTGCTCAGGCTCGAAGCAAAGCGGAAGGCTGGACTATACAATAATAAAATTGCCGGGAGGAACTGCAAAAGGTTCTTTCCGGCATTCTTTTTACTAAAATGAACATTATCTTAATATATTTTATATTTAAAAATCTCGCATAAACATATATAATCTTCTAAGTAGAAATCATGTAATATTAAGGAGTGTTATTTATGAAGAAAAGCAGGCTCATACTGTTGTGGCTTCTCATATCTGCATTGTTATTTGCAGGGTGCGGCGAAGCTTTGGAAAATGGCGATACCGATAAAGAAGCTGTCCCCCCTTCCCAAAATAGTGAAGCTTCATCCGAGCCTGTTATTGAGACAACAGAATCCAAAATAGAAAGTCTTATTTCTCAGATGTCACTGAGAGAAAAAGTCGGTCAGCTTTTTATGATACGCCCCGACGCATTGGATTTTGATTTGCCTCAGGAAGAGATAGATAACGCCTACATAGAGGGCGTAACAGAGCTTGATGAAAGCTTACTAAAAAATCTTTCGGAGTACCCCGCAGGCGGAATCGTGATCTTTTCCAAGAATCTGAAATCCCCAGAGCAGATAAAAGCTTTCAACGAAGAACTTCAGAAGAACAGCAAAATTCCTTTATTTATAAGCGTGGACGAGGAGGGCGGACAGGTTGCAAGACTTGCAAATCATCCTGATTTTGACCTTCCTGCCTATTACAGCGCCTATTATGCAGTCAGGGACGGCGGAAGTGAAAAAGCCCTGCAAATGGGCGATACCATCGGAAAATATCTGCACAGCTTCGGCTTTAATATGGACTTTGCACCTGTTGCCGATGTAAACACAAATCCCAATAACCCCGTCATAGGCGTCCGTGCCTTTTCCTCGGACCCCCATGAAGCTGCGAAGATGGCATCTGCTTTTTCAAAAGGACTTAGAGACAACGAAATAATCCCTGTATTTAAGCATTTCCCGGGGCACGGTGACACCAATGAGGACAGCCACTACGGCATAGCTGTGAACAGGAAAAATCTTGAGGAGCTGAAAGCTTGCGAGCTCATACCATTTGCAGAAGCTTCGGCAAAAGACTGCATAATGGCAGGACACATAGCTTCGCCCAATATTTCCGACGACATGACACCGGCTTCCCTCTCGCACAAAATGATAACCGAAATTTTAAAAGAAGAGCTTGGCTTTGACGGGCTTGTGGTGACAGATTCCCTCTCCATGGGCGCTATTATAAACTATTACACACCTGCACAGGCTTCCCTCTCCGCAATAAAAGCCGGATGCCACATACTTCTCATGCCCAATGACTACAAAACCTCCTTTGACTCGGTAGTATCGGCGGTGGAAAAAGGCGAGATAACAGAAGAAGAAATAAACGGCATTGTGAATAAAATACTGACCTTTAAATTTGAAAATGGGATTTTGGTTTTATAGGAGAATTTAAGATAATTGCAGGGCCTGATAGAATTGGTCGTGCCTATACAAAGCTTTCACTTTATATTTTTTCCTTATAAAAAAGGCATTTATATTCAAACAGGACTTTTAATTTTGTTAGTTTTTCTTTTGATTTTGTTGCATCTTTTAAAAGGAAAAGTATTTTTAAAAAATGATTTTAATTATCAGTTTTCCTTATTATCATCGCATTTGAAGGATTTTTTCTCTTGCATTTTTTCAAAAGCAGATACAAAAAGTCATGGATTTTTCCAAATGTTCACATTGACTCAAAAATTTTAACAATATATACTTATGAAAGTTTGGCCTGTATATTACACAAAAAATACCCTCTGTCTTCTTTGCGCAGGAAGCTGAAAACATCACGGGCAAAAGAGCCTTTATTTACAATCTGCAGTCATAAATAGAGGCTTTGGTGTTGCAGACAAACCAAATAACTTATATCGGAAAGGATTTTTGATCTGTATGAATAAACTTAAAAAAGTCACTGCTCTTATGCTCTGCTGTGCATTTATGATTTCAACACTGACATCCTGCTCAGAACCTAACGAAAGCTCTTCTGCAGCAGAAGCTGAAAGTGCTCCCGAAGCTTCATCTGTAAGTGAAGAAACACCCTCTGATTCAAAGGCTGCCCCGGTTGAGGTGCCCCACAGTGACAAGTTCACAGTAAATGACGGAAAGGTTACTTTCACCGACTTCTTCGGAAAGGAAACCACCCTCACTATCAACCCCAAAAGAGTCGTAACACTCACAAATAATTTCCACGATTTATGGTATGACTGCGGCGGAACAGCTGTCGGCCGTGTAGATGAGCCCCTCACCAGCTTAAGAAGCGAAGAGGCAAAGGCAGTTGACATAGTCGGAAGCGTAAATCAGGTTTCCCTTGAAAACGTTCTTGCCAAGGAACCCGACCTTGTTATCATCAAGTGCAGAGATAAGACACACCAGGAGATGCTCCCCACTTTTGAAAGTGCAGGAATTGAATATCTTGCATGGGATTATGAAACCTTTGAAGGCTTTTTAGAGACACTGGAGCTTTACTGCACACTTACAGGACATCCAGAGCTTTACGAAAAGTGGGCTGTTGACAACATTCAGAGAGTTACAGCAGTAAGAGATATCTGTGCAAAGCAGACACCTGCCGACATAGTTCTGCTCATCCCCAGTGCAAATAAGGGAATGCAGGCTCTCAACACAACAGGATATTTAGGAAATGTGCTCACCGACCTCAACACTGTAAACGTAGCTTTTGCAGACGGACTCAATGAAGGCCAGAGAGGTTTCCCCATAAGCATGGAAAAGCTTGTTGAATTAGATCCCAAGTTCATCCTTTCCAGAGGCGGTTCAGGAGACGGCACAGAAGAATCTGCAAGAGCTATATTTGAAACAAATCCCCTCTGGTTTGAGCTTACAGCAGTAAAAGAAGACCGCTACCATCACCTTCCCTCCGACCTCTTCCTTTACAAGGCAAATGTTCGCTACGGCGAAGCTTATGAATACCTTGCAAAGATCCTCTATCCGGATGCCTTTTAATAATCAGGGGATAATTCTATGAAAGAAACTGAAGGAAGCCTTGCTATCCACAAAAAAAGACAGATATTTAAAATAGGGATATGTCTTGTCGTGCTCATAACAGGCATGATACTGAGCCTCGGCATGGGCGCAGTTGACTATACCGTCCCCGAAATATTTCACCATCTTTTAGAAAGAAGTCAGACAACCGACCGTCTTATTTTAAGAGATGTGAGACTTCCCAGAACCTTAGTTGCCGCAGTTGTGGGAATGTGCCTTAGCGTTTCCGGCGCAATAATGCAGGGTATAACAAGAAACCCCATGGCTTCGCCCTCTGTTTTAGGTGTTACCAACGGAGCTTCCCTTGTAACTTTGATATTGTTTGCATTTTTCCCCACAGCGGCATCCTTCACACCCATAGCCGCAGTCACAGGTGCATTTCTCACCACCATGCTCATCTACGGAGCGGCATGGAAGGGCGGAGTTGCACCGGTGAGATTCATACTTTCAGGTGTGGCCGTATCCAGCGTGCTCAGTGCAATTTACAGCGTTATCTCCACACTTTATCCCGACGCCATAGTTGGAATGATAGGCTTTAATGTAGGAAGCCTTCAGGCAAGAACATGGCATCATTTACAGCTTCTTCTGCCCTATGCTGTGGTAGGACTTACAGCCAGCTTATTTTTCACAAACAGGCTCAACATTCTGGCTATGGGCGACGAAGTTGCAAAGGGACTGGGTGTATCGGTAGAGAGCATACGCCTCATACTAATTGTGATTTCATCAATACTTGCAGGCAGTGCCGTCAGTGTTGTAGGTCAGATCGCCTTTGTAGGACTTTGTATGCCCCACATCACGAGAATGCTTGTAGGAAGCGATTACCGGTACCTACTTCCGGCATCGGCCATAAACGGCGCATCAATGGTGGTATACTGCGACCTTGCGGCGAGACTTGTAATAAAGCCGCAGGAAATGGAAGTGGGAATAATAATTGCGGTCATAGGCGCACCCTTCTTCCTCTATCTTCTCAGAAAGAAGGTAAGCTCCATATGATAAGCGCAAAGAACATAAGATATTCAATAGAGGGCAAAGAGATACTCCACGACATAAGCTTTGATGCAGAAGACGGGGAATTTATCACCCTTATAGGTCCCAACGGCTGCGGAAAAAGCACCTTTTTAAAGATAATGGCAAGGATAATCAAGCCCACCTCAGGCTCAGTTAAATTTATGGGAAGAGAGCTTTCTTCCTATAAGACAAAAGAGCTTGCCCGTGATCTTGCAATTTTGCCCCAGAGCAAAAACATCCCTGCCGATGTCACTGTGGAACAGCTTGTGCAGTACGGACGCTACCCCTATACAGGCCTGAGCGGTCAATTAAGTTCCAATGATTACAGCCTTGTGGATATGGCCTTGGAAGAGACAGGCATGAAGAAATTCAAATCCCGTAAGATCTCAACACTTTCGGGAGGAGAAAGTCAGATGGCATGGATTGCTATGGCCATAGCACAGACACCGAAGCTTCTGTTCCTCGATGAACCTACGACCTACCTTGATATCTGCTATCAGCTGGAAGTTCTTGAGCTTGTAAAAAGGCTCAACCGGGAATTAAAGCTTACAACTGTACTGGTGCTTCACGACATAAATCAGGCTTCGCAGTATTCCGACAGGATATACGCCATGAAAGCAGGCTCCTGCTACACCTGCGGAAAGGTGAATGACGTCCTCACCACAGAGACCTTCAAGAAGGTATTCTCTGTAAAGATGAAGGAATACGACGATGGTCCGATGAAAATATATCTTCCCAAAGAGGTAATAAAGGAAGAAAAATAAAACACAAAAAGGCGTTCCTTTTAATTGAGGGGCGCCTTTTCTTTATGTTGCATAAGCTTTATTTGAAACTTTCCTTATATACCATTGACATATGTGTTATCATATAAGTTAACATATAAAAATACAGGAGCTTATTTAGGGGCTCCTTTTTACGAGGTATATAAAATGAAAGACATGGAAACCAGACTTGTGCTTTTAGGCACAGGCACACCCAATGCCTGCCCGGATGCTTCGGGCCCCTCTACTGCGGTATTAGTGGGGGACAGGTCATATATAGTGGACTTTGGTCCGGGGGTAGTGCGTCAGGCGGCAAAAGCTTACCGGATGGGAATTGACGCTTTGGCTGTAAACAAGCTTTGCAGGGCATTTTGCACCCATCTTCATTCCGACCACACAGCAGGCTATCCCGACCTCATACTCACACCATGGGTACTGGAACGCCCCGAGCCTTTGCAGGTTTTCGGACCAAAGGGCATAAAAGCCATGACAGATCACATAATGGAAGCTTACAAGGCAGACATAGACTTTAGGACCAACGGCTTTGAAAAGGCAAACGATGTGGGCATAAAGGTGGAGGTAACCGAGATAGAGCCCGGTCTTATCTACGAAGATGACAGGGTAAAGGTTGAAGCTTTCCCCGTATCACACGGAACTTTGGAATGCTACGGCTACCGCTTCACAACAAAAGACAAGGTTATTGTGATTTCCGGCGACACCTGTCCCCTTCCCATCATGGCAGAGATGGCAAAGGGCTGTGACATACTTCTGCACGAGGTTTTCTACGCAAAGGGACTTGCAGAAAGAGAACCCAAGTGGCAGAAATACCACAGCACCGTCCACACCTCATCCTATGACTTAGCCAAGATAGCAAAAGAAGCACAGCCCAAGCTCCTTGTTACCTACCACAGGATCTACCACACAGAGGTGCAGAACAACAAAATAGATATCGCCGCACATTTAAAAGAACGTGAGGACGCTATCTATGACGAGATATGCTCCATATATGACGGAAAAGTCGTTATGGGACATGATCTGGATGTATTTTAAAAGCTATCCTCCCGTGATATTGATTTTTAAGATGGATTTCACACACAAATAAAAAACCTCCTTTGTTTTGAGTTTACAGCTTTGGCCGGATGCTCATTTTAACAAAGGAGGTGATTTTTTATAATGAAATATTGAATTTAAAGTGTTGTATTTTTATTTTAGTGCATCATTTCTGCGTGAAGCTCTATTGCGTATTTATCAAGAAGCTGTAAGGTCGTCTGGATATCCTCTCTTGTAGCTTCGGGATGGATACCGCAGAGGCGGATAACTGTCTTTCCCCTTAAAATTGTTGTAAACATGGCGGCGTAACCGCTTTCATTTATCCTCTGGGAAATTCTCTCGTTTATCTCGTTTCTTTCATCCTCCGAAAGGTCCTCGGGGGCATAGCGGAAGTTTACCATGGCAAGCTGTGCAGGGGAAACTATCTCCCAGTCCTTCTTAGAAGAAACTATTTCCTCAGCCCACTTTGCCTGTAAGAAGCCCTGTTCTATTGCAGAGCCCATAAGCTCGCTGCCCAAAACCTGCAAGGTGAGCCAGAGCTTAAGTCCTCTTGCAGGGCGTGTGAGCTCGATGCCTATATCGAACATATTTACAGCGGAATTATCGTCGTCCAGATCCTTTAAATATTCGGGGCTCACATGGAAGCTTCTGTAAAGGTCATCAAGATTATTTACTAAGACAGCGGCGCATCCGTAGGTCTGGAAAAGCCACTTGTGAGCATCCCAGCTAAGGCTGTCCGCCTGCTCCACGCCCTTTAAAAGGTGCTTGTACTTGGGGCTGAGAAGGCAGGAACCGCCGAAAGCTCCGTCTATATGGAACCAGATATCATACTTTTTGCATATAGCCGCCATTTCCTCAAGGGGGTCGATGGAGCCTGTATTTGTTGTTCCGGCTGTGCCTATTACAGCGAAGGGGATGAAGCCGTCCTTTATATCCTGCTCGATAGCATTCTGAAGCTCATCCACATTCATTCTGTAATTTTCGTCTGTGGATATCTTTCTTATCCTTCCCTGTGTGATGCCGATAACTCTCAGGCCCTTTGCGACGCAGGAATGTGTCTGGTCGGAAACATAGGCCACACCTAAGTGGAGAGTATCCTCTGTGAGCTTCTTGTCCCTTGCGGCGGTGAGAGCTGTGATATTTGCAACAGAGCCGCCGGATACAAATATTCCGCCTGCCTTGGGTCCAAAGCCTGCAGAATCTGCCAAGTATCTGATAACCTGCTGTTCAACGCAGTTTACAGAGGGTGCCATCTTACTTCCGCCTGCATGGAGGTTGTAAGCTGATGTCATTACATCCCCAAGCCATGAAACGCAGGATGCAGGTCCGGGTACAAAGCCGAAAAATCTGGGATGATTGGAGTTTCCTGAGTATTTGAAGATCTCATTTTCCATTTCGGAAACTACCTCTTCCACAGGTCTTCCCTTTTCGGGGATGCCGATGTGCTTTATCTTTTCAAGCTGTAAGGAGTCTGCCTCCTGAATTACAGGCTGTGTGCGTATATCGTGCTTTTCCAAACAGAAATCATGTACGAAATCCTTTACAGCATCCTCTAACTGCTGTGTATTTAATATGAATTCCTTGCCCTTCATCTAAAAATTTGCTCCTTCTATATAAACTTAAATTAATTGCTTGACTTGATGCCTCTATTAATCTACACTTAAATCATATATTTGTAAAATTCATATATATAATATAACTTATGAAAATTTTTAATATAGGAGGCACAGCATGGAGATAAGAACAGCCCTCACCTTTTTGAAGGTGGCTTCCACACAGAATTTTTCAAAAGCTGCACAACAGCTGGGCTATTCCCAGTCGGCAGTTACCATACAGATACAAAATCTCGAGAAGGAGCTGGGTGTCCCTCTTTTTGAGAGAATAGGAAAAAGAGCCTACCTGACAGAAAAGGGCAGAGAATTTATCCCCTATGCAGATGAGGTTATAAGCTCCTATCAGAAGGCCCTCAGCTTCTCAAAAAAAGACAAAGAGACAGGAGGAACCCTTCGCATAGGCGGCGTAGAATCTGTATGCACAGCTCTCTTGCCCAAGCTTCTGCCGAAGTTTTATGAAAAATGCCCCGATGTTGAGGTTATGATAAAATCCGGTATAACAGAGGATCTAATTAAGCTTCTGGACAGCAACGAGCTGGACCTTGTATTTACCTTGGATGAAAAGATATACCGCTCCGACCTTAAATTTGAAAAAGGCAGAGAGGAGGATATAATCCTCGTTTCCTTAAAGGAAAAAGAGCATCAGCTTCCCGATATAATCCCCCTTGAAAGGCTTTGCACCGAGCCCTTTGTTCTCACGGAGAGAGGCGCACCCTACCGCCACGAATTTGAAAAGATACTGGCTGAACGTGACCTTGAGATCCGCCCAATTTTGGAGACAGGCAACACCGAGACTATAATCAATCTTCTGAAAAAAGGCATAGGCATATCCTTCCTGCCCAAGTTTACAGTTGAGGATGATCTCAGGTCAGGTGAACTCTTTGAATTAAAGAGCGACTTTGCAGGGGTGAAGATGTATCTTCAGCTTCTCTACCACAAAAACAAGTGGCTCACAGGTCAGATGGAGGTATTTATAGCTCTTGTAAACGATTATCTTATTGAATAAATGCAGTAAAAAAGCCGCCGGTTTGACGCCGACGGCTGATTTTATTTAGACGGTAAATTTTTCTTCTTTTATGTTTTTGTCGAATTTTTTCATAAACATCACAAAGAGAGAAACTAAGATAACGCCCTTGAATACAGATGAAAGGCTGATGCTCCACCACACGCCGTTTATACCCAAAGCTGTCTTGCCCAAAAGTATGGACATGGGTATTCTCATGCTGGTGAAAACAATGGAAACAACGGAGGGAGGAGTTGTCTTTCCGTAAGCGGAAAAGGCCCCTGCTGTAAGTATCTCCATGCACATGAAAAGCTGTGAGTAGCCTAATATCCTCAGGTAGTCAGCTCCTAAGGGGATGACATCGGGCTCTCTTATGAATACGCTGAAAATGTAAGGGGCAAAGAAAACCAGAGCACAGGTAGTCAGCACTCCCCACATCATCATTACTCCCAAAGCTGTGGAATAGCCCTTCTTTGACCTTGAAAACTGCTTTGCGCCGTAGTTCTGGGCGATGAAGCTGTTGGTAGCTGCTGCGAAGCCCTCTGCCGCCATGTAGGAGATGGATTCTATCTGTATGCCCACCTTCTGAACTGCGATGGCTGTTTCTCCCCATGCTGCGATTATTCTGCCGATGGACATGGAGATGCAGTTGAACATAACAGCCTGTATGGTGGTGGGAAGTCCTATTTTAGTTATCCTTGCAAGCAGGTCTTTATTTATGGGTTCTCTGAAATTCATCTTTGCAAATACCTGAAGGTCCTGCCTGAGGTATCTCACATAGAGAAGAAATACTATAAACTGTGCAAATACTGTTGCGGCCGCAGCTCCGAAAACTCCCATGGGCTTCACAGGTCCTATGCCGAAGATGAGCACAGGGTCTAAAATGAGGTTTATGAGAAGTCCGCAGGTGCTTATCTGAAAGGGTGTTTTACTGTTGCCGGTAGCTGTTATAACAGCGGTTATTATGGGGTTTATTATATTGAAGATGATGCACACCGACATGATAAGAAGGTAGATTTCCGCATCCTTTATTACCTGCTCATTTGTAAACTTAAAGAAGCTTATGAGGGGTTTTCTGAAGGTGGAAACTATAACGCTGTAAAGTACGGAGATAATAACTCCCGTCTGAAGTGCATTTCTTGCGTAGGAGGCGGCTTTTTCCCTGTCTCCGGCGCCGAAGCTCTGGGCAACATTCACCTGTCCGCCCACACGCAGAAAGGCTGTAAGGCTGGCGGAGAAATTTACGAACATTCCCGCAGCTCCCACCGCCGCAACGGAATTACTTCCAACTCTTCCTATCCATATCATATCTGTCATGTTGTACGCCATCTGCAAAAGGGATGTGGCCATTATGGGAAGTGCCATGGCAACCAGTGCCTTTAAAATATTACCCTTTAGAAGATCGGTTCTTTTTGCATTGTTTATTTTAAACACCACAGCTTTCAAGAATTTATCTTTTAAATTATTTTTACATTATATAATAAAGGTTTTATCTTTTCAATGTTAACCGATATGGTATAGTTGGAGGTCTATGAAAAAGACTCCGCTAAAAAAGCGAAGCCTTTATTTTTTATGAA
>SAMEA104404106__coassemble_698_pt1 | contig 31923 bp, 28 predicted proteins | sample SAMEA104404106__metabat2_low_PE_047 | metagenome-assembled genome bin SAMEA104404106 (sample SAMEA104404106) | Balaenoptera acutorostrata | reverse complement strand
TTAACTCTCTCAGACCGTCATCATCTGCTACCTTGCCGATCCTCTTTAAAAATTCATTGTTGCCTATGGGCTGTATCTCAAGATAATCGTAGAAGGAAGCGATGTGCTCTATCTTTTCCTCGGGAAGCTCGTCTAAGATGCTTCTGAATACCTCACCTGCTTCACAGGCAGAGCCCACGATAAGTCCTTCTCTGAATTTCTGTATCTCGGACTTTAACATTCTGGGGTGCTTGTAGAAGTGCTGTGTGTGAGAAATAGAAACTAAGGTGTAGAGGTTTTTTAAGCCTGTGTAGTTTTTAACCAAGATGATTATGTGGCGTGAAGGAAGCTTCTTCAATTCCACATTTCTGTCTAATTCCGGCGGCGGATCGAAGTCGTCGTCATTTACCTCGTAGCCCTCAACTCCGTAAACTATCTTTATGGGGCTGCCCTTTGCCTTGAGAGCTTTTGCCGCATCGCAGGCCTCGGGGAAGGACTGGACAACGCCGTGGTCTGTTATAGCTATTGCACGGTGTCCGAATCTTGCCGCCTGATTAACTAAGTTTGTAGCTGTGACTAAGCCGTCCATCATGGACATCTTTGTATGGGCGTGCAGTTCCACTCTTTTTTCTTCTCCGCCCATGTCCTGACGAAGCTGTCTCTTTACTCTTGCGGCGCAGTAAAGGCGCATATTGATCTCCTTGTCGTACTTGTCGTAGGAGATATCACCCTTTATTACGAAGGTTCCGCCGGGCTGCAATTCATCATAGCTTGCATCGTCTACATTGGCAAAGGCCTTTACTGTGATGGAAGAGGTGTAGTCTGTCACAAAGAGGGAGATAATCTTTTTGTCGCCCTTTCTTGTGGTGCGCTCGTCACGCTTAAATATATCTCCCCAAATGAGGACTTCGCCGGATTCCTCCACTATGTCCTTAATGGGAATAACTCTTCCTCTGGGGGATTTGCCTATTATATTTTCCTGTGTGTCGGGAACTAAGGGCAGGCCCTGACTTTCAAAGGTGAAGGCTGTGAGCACCTTCTGCTTTTCGCCTAAGAAGGTTGCCTTCTTGTCTCTCTCTTCCTCTATTTCCTTGAGAAGAGCCTTTGCGTAGTCGCCTGTTTCGCCTATAAGTCTGACGGTGACAGGCAGGTCAAATTCCTCCCTTATCTGGTTTGCCATGACCTTTTCTGCGTTTAAGTCCCTTAAAATATCCACGCCGCCGTTGAGCATATGCACGGTGAAATATCCCTGATCGTAATCCGCTCTTGCACCTTCAAAGAAGCCGTTTACAGGCATGGAGCGCTCACGGAGCCCGTCAACTAAGTCGGGGAGATAGTCGGGGGTGAAAAGCTCCTTATTGTACTTGAGGTGTATTTCGGCAAGATTTAATTTAAGCTTCCCGGTGAGCTGTTTTTCTATCATGTGAAGCTCTGTTCTGGGGATAATTTCTTCTGCCTCGGTGTGTATGTAAATTTCTCTTTTTTCTTTAAGAATATCCACGGATAATAACCTGCCGAAGCTGTTGAAGGTCTTGGCATCGCAGGATATGAGATATCCGAAAACATTTTTGAAATTGCTGGGCATTTTATTGTCCTTTCACTTTATAACTTATCTATCTCTTCAAAGAGGCGGTCAAGGAGCTCTTCCTCGGGGTAGGTTCCTAAGATCTTGTCCTTTTTGAAGATGACACCCTTGCCTATGCCGCCTGCTAAACCTATGTCAGCTTCTCTTGCTTCTCCGGGTCCGTTTACAACGCAGCCCATGACGGCAACTGTTATGTCCTTGTCGTAGGTGTTAAGTCTCTTTTCCACCTTTTCGGCTAAACCTATGAGGTCTATCTTGGTTCTTCCGCAGGTGGGACAGCAGATGAGGTTGGGACCGTAGCCCTTTTTGCCGAGAGCTTTTAAAATATCCCTTGCGGCGTAAATTTCCCTCACAGGCTCGCCTGTCAGAGAAACTCTGATGGTATCGCCTATGCCGTCAGCTAAAAGGCTTCCTATGCCGATAGCGGATTTTATGATGCCCATTCTCTCTGTTCCTGCCTCTGTCACACCTAAGTGAAGAGGGTAGGAAAATCTTTCGTGGGCAAGGCGGTAGGCTTCTATTGTGGAAACGGGGCTTGAGGACTTTATTGAAATGACTATATCGTCAAAGTCAAATCTCTCTAAAAGTGAAGCGTGGATGGCGGCACTGGCAACCAGAGCTTCGGGAGTGGGAGCGCCGTACTTTTCCAGCACCTCTCTTTGCAGTGAGCCGGAATTTACGCCTATTCTGATGGGGATGTTCTTAGCCTTGCAGGCCTTTGCCACCTTTTCAACATTTTCTATTGCACCGATGTTGCCGGGGTTTATCCTCACCTTGTCAACGCCCAATTCCACCGACCTTAAAGCAAGGCGGTAGTCAAAGTGTATATCGGCTACCACCGGTATGGAGATATTCTCTTTTAAAACGGGTATGAGCTCGGCGGCCTCCATTGTGGGAACAGCTATTCTCACTATTTCACAGCCTGCTCTTTCCAGCTCCTTTGCCTGAATGACAGCTCCCTCAAAGTCCTCCCAGTGTGTGGAAAGCATGGACTGTATTCTTATAGGAGCTCCTCCACCCAGTGTGAGAGAGCCCACCTTGACTTGTCTGGACATAAGGTCTCTTCCTTTCCTTTGGCTACTTGATAAGTCGTAAAACGTCGTTTGCTGTTGCGTAAAGCACCAGTAAAATGATGAAAGCGGCGCTTACATTTGCGATGATGTTGTTTGTCTTTTCGCTGAAGGGCTTGCCTCTCAGCTTTTCTATTGCACAGAGCAATATCTTTCCGCCGTCCAAAATGGGAAGGGGGAGAAGATTGAATATTCCTAAGTTTACAGAGATGAAGGCAGAAAGCATGAGCAGGGGCTTTAAGCCTAATTTAGATGCCTGACCTATAACTGTAACGATGCCCACAGGACCTGAGAGCTGATTTACAGGCACTCTTCCTGTCAGAAGGTCGATAAGTGAGCCCCATACCTGCTTGATAAGAGATAAACTCCAGTTGAAGGGGTAGGTCACATAATCCATGAAGGTTGCGTCCTTGGCTAAGACTAAGAAGTCCATGCTGATGGCGTTTACTCCCTCTGCCACCTCGTTCATGCCGAAGGTGACGGGCATGGAGAGCTTTTCGCCGTCTCTTATGAGCTCCATGTCGATAACACCGTCGGAATCTCTCATAAGCTCGTAGGTGATATCGTTGCTGGTCCTTACCCTGTGGCCGTTTAAGCTTGTGAGCTCGTCGCCCACCTGCAAATACTGACTGCTGACTGCGTTCTCGCCGAACTGTGCAACCACAGTTGTGCCCACGTAGCCGTTCATGGCTGTTATTACGGAGAGAAGCAGATACCCTAAGATGAGGTTGAAGGTGGCTCCTGCCACAAGGATTATAAATTTGCTTCTGAAGGGTGCGTTGTCAAAGCAGCCCTCCTTGGTTCTGTCCTCCTCCAGCATATTGTAGCCGCCGAAGGGCAGTATTCTGATTGAATAAAGGGTCTCGCCCTTTTTCTTTTTGAAGATCGCAGGTCCCATGCCTATGGAAAATTCATTTACCGCAACCTTTGAAGCCTTGGCAAAGATGAAATGTCCGAATTCATGGACGAAGATCAGGATTCCGAAAACTAAGATAACTGAAATCAAGGGAATAAGCATAAATTAAAGCCTTTCAAATAGGTCGGTGACGCTTCTTTTTGCAAGAAGGTCTGTTTCATAGATATTTTCTAAGTCGAAAACATCACCTGTAAGGTTCGCCTTTGCAACAGCTTCTCCTATGAGCTCCTCGATCTGGAGGTATCCTATCTTTTCATTTAAGAAAAGTTCGACGGCCTTTTCATTTGCACCGTTTAAAAATGCGGGGTAAAGGCCGCCCTTTCTGATGCACTCCTTAGTCAAATTGAGGCATCCGAAGGTCTCGTAGTCGGGCTTGCAGAAGGTGAGTGTGCCTATATCGCTCAAAGAGAGCTTCTTTTCCTTTGAAGCTGTTCTTTTGGGATATGTAAAGGCATACCGGATGGGTAATTTCATATCGGGTGTTCCCATCTGGCCTATAACTGCGCCGTCGGTAAATTCCACAGCGGAGTGGAGTATGCTCTGGCGGTGAATAAGTATCTCCACCTTTTCCATGGGTACATCGAAGAGATGCATGGCCTCGATAAGCTCAAAGCCCTTATTCATAAGTGTGGCAGAATCAACTGTTATCTTTCTGCCCATAGACCAGTTGGGGTGATTCAAAGTCTCTTTAAGACCTGCATGCTTTAAGTCCTTTTTCTTCTTTCCGAAGAAGGGACCGCCGGAGCAGGTGAGAAGTATCTTTTCAATTTCGTTGTGTCTTTCGCCGTTTAAGCTCTGGAAAATAGCGGAGTGTTCGCTGTCCACAGGTATGATGGGATTATCTGTGTCCTTTGCCATCTTCATGACTTTAAGTCCTGCTGTGACCAAGGATTCCTTATTTGCCAGGGCGAGCTTGTTTTTCTCTTCCAAAGTTGCAACCGTAACAGGAAGTCCTGCTATGCCCACTATGGAATTGAGAAGGATGTCGCAGGGCATTTTTGCAGCTTCAATAAGTCCTTCCTTTCCCGAAAGTACCTTGCAGTTTAAGTCTTTTAAGGAAATTTTAAGGCTCTCGTAGCCTTCCTTTGATGTGCAGACAACTGTTTCGGGCTTAAATTCCCTTGCCTGCTCTTCAAGGAGCCTGTAATTTTTATTGCCTGTGATGCAGGAAACCTCTATATTCTGATCTCTGCACACATCCAGAGCCTGAGTGCCGATGGAGCCGGTAGAACCCATTATTGCAGCTTTCATGGCAAAATGCCTCCTAAAGTATAGTTATTAAGGGATGGATATCAAATATGATATAAACTACGGGGATGACCATTAAGACAGAGTCGAATCTGTCTAATACACCGCCGTGACCGGGCATTATCTTTCCGAAATCCTTGATGCCCGACTGTCTCTTGATTATAGAAGCTGAAAGGTCTCCCACTATGGAAACTAAGGAAATGAAGGGGGAGAGAAGAGCTAAGGATAAATAATTTATCTCTGCGTTTATTCCGAAGTGAGCTAATAAAAGCACATAGAGGTAGGAAAATAATACCTCGCTTATTGTGCAGATGATAAGTCCGCCCACAGCTCCCTCGATGGTTTTCTTGGGGGAAATGAGGGGGGCCATCTTGTGCTTTCCGAAGAATACTCCGGAGAAATAAGCTCCTGTATCGCTCATCCACGCACCTGTCAGAATGACTACAACTGCGTAAAGTCCCACGCTTTTTCCGTAGAGGTCACGCATATAGATGAGGCAGGTTCCGGAGAGGGAAACCGCTATTGCGGCGGCTATTGCAAAGCCTACTGTCACTATGCTTAAGCTTGTATGGTACTTGAGCATTATGAGCATTATTACAAATACGAATGCGAAGATTATGAGAGGTATCTTATCCTCAAACATATTTATCTTCAAAAAGGGCAGCACAGCTCCGAAGAGATATGCAACTATGCAGATGGGCCTGTTGTCCTTTAACTTGGAAGCTCCCAAAAGCTCGTCGATGGCTATAACTATCACAGCGGCTACGGCAAAATTTAAAAATATGGTGTCGAAGTGCATTATGACTACAAACAGTACAACGAGCCCCACAAGGGCTGAAATTATTCTGGTTTTCACTTATTTTACTCCTCCAAAGCGGCGGTTTCGGCTTTTAAATTCCTCTATGGCATCGTCAAGGTCCTTTTCTTCAAAGTCGGGCCAGAGAGTGTCTCTGAAAATAAGCTCAGAGTAAGCTCCCTGCCACAGAAGAAAGTTGGATATCCTCTTTTCTCCGCCGGGGCGCAGAATTATGTCGGGGGAGGGCATATCTCCTGTGTAAAGGAATTTCTCAAAGAGATTTTCGGTTATGTCCTCGGGGAGAAGCTCTCCTCTTTTTACGAGGGAGGCTATCTTCTTAGAAGCTGTGACTATCTCCTGTCGTCCGCCGTAATTGAGCGCTATGTTTATATGTATGCCCGTATTGTCCCTTGTTCTTTCCTGGACCTCTAAAACTTTTAATTTTATGTCTTCGGGAAGTCCCTCTATATCGCCCAATACGGTGATCCTTGCGTTTCTGTCTGCGTAGCGGGAAAGCTCATCCAGATACTTTCTCAGCAGGCGCATTATCTCGTTTACCTCTTCCTCAGGTCTTTTCCAGTTTTCTGTGGAGAAGGCGTAGAGGGTTATATATTCTATACCGAGCTTTTCACAGTGCTCGACTATCTTTCTTACCTGTTCGCTTCCCTTTGTGTGGCCCTTGAAGCGGGGAAGTCCTCTCTTTTCTGCCCATCTGCCGTTTCCGTCCAAGATAACGGCTATATGACGGGGCATGGCGTTACAAGAATTATCCATAAGTCCTCCAATATGTCTAAAGGAGAGCATGAAGCCCTCCTTTACTCGTTCCTGATTGATGAAGGAAATTAGATAGACATAATTTCCTCTTCCTTGTCATGGCTGATAACGTCGATGTTCTTGCAGAACTTGTCGGTGAGATCCTGAACTTCCTTTTCTAAGTCCTTTACCTCATCCTCGGAAACTTCGGAAGACTTCTTCATAGCCTTGAGCTTGTCGTTGGCGTCTCTTCTTACATTTCTTACAGCGATCTTAGCTTCTTCACCCATCTTGGCGATGTTCTTGCAGAGATCCTTTCTTCTTTCCTCAGTCAGAGGCGGGAATACTAATCTCAAGCAGCTGCCGTCATTCTGTGGCTTGATGCCTACATCGGAAGCCTGAATAGCCTTCTCGATAGCCTTAAGAGTTGTCTTGTCCCAGGGGGAAATCATAAGGGTTCTTGCCTCTGTAACAGATACAGCCGCAAGCTGGTTTATGGGGGTAGGTACGTCGTAGTAAAGAACTGTTACCCTGTCTAAAATGGAAGGATTAGCTCTTCCTGCTCTGATGGACTGGTACTCCTTGGTAAGAGCGTCCACTCTCTTTGTCATTTTTGCCTCATATTCCTTTGTAAAAGCGTGCATATCTATTTTTCCTCCTTTAATACTGTTCCTATATTTTCGCCTCTGACAGCCCTTAAGATGTTTTCGGGATCAGAGAGGGAAAAGACGAATACTTCTGTCAAATTATCTCTGCACATGGATGCCGCTGTGGAGTCGATGACCTTTAAGTCCTTTTCCAATATCTCGGAGAAGGTGATCTTGTCGTATCTCTTGGCATCGGGGTTCTTCTTGGGGTCGGAATCGTAAACTCCGTCTACCATCTTAGCCATAAGTATGCAGTCGGCAGATATTTCGGCAGCTCTTAAAGCCGCTGTTGTATCGGTAGAGAAGAAGGGGCTTCCTGTGCCGCCTCCGAATATAACTACCTTGCCATTTTTCATATCCTCTAAGGAATCTTCTCTTGTAAAGCGCTTTGCAACGGAGATCATGTCAACAGATGTTCTTACAACTGCCTCAACTCCCACCTTTTCAAAGGCGTCTGCAAGTGCGATGGAATTCATGATGGTAGCTAACATACCGATCTTGTCGGCTCTTGTTCTCTCCATCTTGTCGGCAGTCTGTCTGCCTCTCCAGAAGTTTCCGCCGCCTACAACGATGCCGACCTCAACTCCTGCATCCACACACTTCTTGATAGCTTCGCAGACCTCTAAAAGAGTGTCGTAGCTGATGCCCTTGCCCAAAGAACCTGCCAGAGCTTCGCCGGAAAGCTTGAGAAGAACTCTCTTATATTTAATATCCAATATATCTCATCCTTTCGTTATATTAAGGAAAATCTACATGTATGTTATACATACTCATTTTACAATATTAGACTTTTCATGTAAAGACATAAATGCAAACTATTAGTTAATAAAGGAACAATTATTACTTTAAGTTTGCAATAGTTACGCCGTCCTCGCCCTCGCCGTAGCGGCCAAGTCTGAAGTCCTTGATGGCCTTGTGAGATTTGAGCCTCTTCTGAACTGCGGCACGAAGAACTCCGGTTCCTTTTCCGTGAACTATTCTTATTGTGGGTATCTTCATAAGTACAGCCTGATCTATGAACTTATCCAGTTCCATGATAGCTTCGATGGAGTCCATGCCCCTTAAGGATATCTCTGTCATGGCCTTCTTATCCACAGCGGAGGAAACTCCTGCTCTTGATACCTTGCCCTGAGGCTTTTTCTTTTCCTTCTTCTTTTCGCCCAAGGTCAAATCGCTGATGTGTACGGTCGTCTTGATAAGACCTGCCTGCACCTGCACTCTGTCGCCGGAGGGAGCGCTTACAACAAGACCTTCCTTGCCGAGGGATTCTATAAATACGATATCTCCCTTAACTAAAGGTCGTTCTAACTTCTTCTTTTCCTGCTGCTTTACAGGGTCGGCCTTTCCTTCAAGGTCACGCATCTTGCCTGCAAATTCTGCTCTCTTTGCATTTAAAAGTCTTGAGAAGTTTTCGGCATCCTTTTCCTTCTTGATGCCCTCCATTTCCTCGTAAAGTCTTTCGGCGTAATTCTTTGCGTCCTCGATGGCCTTTAAGGCACTCTGCTTTTCCTTTTCGTGTTCCTTCTTGATGGAATTTAAGAGCTGATCCTTTTCCTTCTGAGCTGTGTTGCGGAGCATTTCGGCTTCCTGACGAAGCTTGAAGGTCTCTTCCTTTTCCTTTTCAAGTGAAACTCTCATTTCCTCCAAGTTTCCTAAGACATCTTCAAATCTCATGTTGCCTGTGTCTATAAGGTCCTTGGAAGCCTTGATGATCTCTTCGGGAAGTCCCAGCTTCTCACTTATAAGGAAGGCGTTGGACTTTCCGGGGATGCCTGTAAGTAATCTGTATGTGGGGCGAAGGGAGGCTACATCAAATTCACAACCTGCATTCTGAACTCCCTCTGTCTTTAAGGCATAGAGCTTTATTTCGGGGTAATGGGTGGTAGCTAATACAAAAGCACCCGATCTTCTTAAGTTTTCTATGATGGAGATAGCTAAAGCCGCACCTTCTACGGGGTCTGTGCCTGCACCTAACTCGTCCAGGATGACTAAGGATTCGTCGTCTGCCTTATCCACGATGGTGATGATGTTCTTCATGTGGGAGGAGAAGGTGGAGAGGCTCTGCTCGATGGACTGCTCGTCACCTATATCTGCAAATATCTTCTTGTAAATTCTCACTCTGCTCTCTGTGGATGCAGGGATGAAAAGTCCGGCGGATGCCATGAGGGAAAGTAAGCCCATTGTCTTGATGGCAACTGTCTTACCGCCTGTATTGGGGCCTGTGATGACTAAGGTGTCATATTCGTCGCCCACTGCTATGTCGATGGGTACAGCTCTCTCAAGAGGGATGAAGGGGTGGCGTGCTCTCTTGAGCTTTGTGCCGCCGTCGGGGTAAAGCTGAGGGGGATTTGCTCTCATCTTGTCCGCAAGCTTTGACTTTGCAAAGGAGAAGTCCAGCTCGGTGAGGGCTGAATAGCCTCTGTCTATATCTTCCTTTGAATTTCCGCAGAGGGCGGAGAGCGCTGAAATTATTCTCGCTTCTTCTATAAGCTTCTTGCTCTCCAAAATTCTTATTTCGTTGTTCATTTCAACTACGGAGGCAGGCTCAATGAAAAGCGATGCTCCGGAAGCTGAGGTATCGTGTATAAGGCCCTTTACCTCGTTTCTGTACTCCTGCTTTACAGGTATGCAGAATCTGCCGTCTCTTATGGTGACGATGGGCTCCTGCAAAAACTTCTGATAGGTGCGGGATCTTATCATAGAGTCAAGTCTTGATCTTATTTCCAAGGATGCGCCCTTTATCTTCTTGTTTATTTCGGAGAGGGCGGGGGAGGCGTTCTCGTCCAGTTCATCTTCGGAAACTATGGAATCGAAAAGCTTCTTTTCCAAATCTTTATTTATATAAAGGCAGCCGAAGATGGGATCCAAGTCGGTAGTTTCTACATCGGCTTCCTTTCTGTATTCATATGTTTTTCTCATTGTCCTTAAAACAGCCGCAATATGCAGAAGCTCCTTTAAGGAAAGGCTGCCGCCCATGTTTGCACGGTTTAAAGATACCGCAGGGTTTTCTGTTCTTCCTATGGGGGGATAGCCGTAGCTTGTAGAAAGCTTTGAAGCGGAGGCTGTCATGCCTAATTCTCTTCTTGCTTCGTAAATGTTGTCGTAGGGATATAATCTCAGAGCTTTTTCCTTGGCCTCGTCGCTTACAGCGCAGGAGGAAAGCTCCTCTAATATAAGAGGGTACTCTAAAATATCCAAATATTTCTGATCTGTCATAAAATCACCTTTTCTCCTAATGAAACGGCATAGACTGCCGGAATTATCTATAAAAGGCTCCGGTAAAATTCCAAAGTCTTGAAGCTTCTGCCCACATGGTATAAAAAGTACACCTCGCAGAACCTTTCCAATATATCTAAATTTTCATCGCTTATGCAAAATGAAAAGATCTTTTTCCTGTCTGAAAATATTATGTGTCTCAGTGAATCCACAACGGGTGAGGGAAGATAAAAGCCCTCATTTGAGCCCTTGTGACATTCCTTGCAAAGGCAAAGGCCTTCTTCTATATTAAAGTAAATTTCCTTGGGCAAGACCTCATCGCAGGCAGAGCAGTTCACGATGTCGGGCATGAAGCCTGCCAGAACCATGAGGCGCATTTCAAAAACAGCTTTTATAAGCTTGGGGTTTTTGTTTCCCTTCTCCACAAGGTAGAGGGAATTTTTTATAAGGCTGAGATACTCCTCACTTCCGTCGCCCATTGATGAAACATCGCAGATGGCTTCGCAGAAGTAGGAAGCAAGTGAAAGCTTCAGAAGGTCGCTCTGGAGCTTGAAGTGGGAATCCTGAAGGTCAAAGGAGTTGAGGGAATACTTGTCCTTGTTTTTAAAAAGCACAGCTTCGCCGCAGCAGAAAAGCTGTGTGGAGGAGGCAAACTTGGATTTTACCGAGCCTGCACTCTTGAGAAAGAGGCTCACCACACCTTCCTTTTCGGTGAGGAGCCATATGCAGCGGTCATTTCCTATGTTCTTGGTCCTGACTATCACCGCATCCTGTCTTAAGTCCATCCTCATCCCCCTCTGAGGGCCAAATGCCCTTGTAGTGTAAATAGTCCGTTATGCTGCCGGTATTGAGAAAATCAATATAAAATTCTTCATTTTTCATATAACGCCCTCCCGATATTAAGATAACCTCGGGAGGGCATTTTTATGTTCTTTATAAAGGTTTATTTGTAGCTGTTTTCCTCTAAGAGTGTGTGCTTTAAGTTCCAGAGCTTGTCGGAAAGGTCTACATAGTACTTGTGGGGGTTCTCAAATCTGAGAAGCTCGTCCCACATTCTGCCGAGCTGTTCCTTGCAGAAGGACTGGATATCCTTGATGGAAGGAGATGTGTAAACGATCTTGCCGTTTTCGCAGATCTTTTCCAAGAGGCACTCTGCCTTGTAGTCGGAAACCTTCTTGTGCTTCCAAACTGCATCGGGATCGAAGATAACTAAGGGCTCGTCCTCGTTTACTTCGCCTTCTTCTCTCAGGCAGATGTAGTCGGCAATAGCCTTGTTTGTCTTCTTGTCAAAGAGTCTGTAAAGGTTCTTGAAGCCGGGGGTTGTGATCTTTTCGGAGGACTCGGAAACCTTGATCTTGGGGATCATCTTTCCGTCGGGTCCTTCTACGGCAGCTAACTTGTAAACTCCGCCGAATACAGGCTCGGAACGGGATGTGATGAGGTTTTCGCCTACGCCGAAGGAGTCAAGCTGTGCGCCCTGTAAGATGAGGTCACGGATGATGTACTCATCGAGGGAGTTGGAAGCTACGATCTTGCAGTCGGGGTAGCCTGCATCGTCTAACATCTTTCTCATCTTCTTGGAGAGATAAGCGATGTCTCCGGAGTCGATTCTTACGCCGGCAGGTCTTATGCCCATGGGCTTTAATACCTCGTCAAATACCTTGATGGCATTGGGCATACCGCTCTTTAAAACGTCGTAGGTATCTACTAAAAGTACGCAGGCCTTGGGATATGTTTCTGCATAAGCCTTGAATGCCTCGTATTCATCCTCAAAGATCTGTACCCAGGAGTGAGCCATTGTTCCTACTGCGGGGATGCCGTAATACTGGTCTGCGATAACGCAGGCTGTGGAGGAGCAGCCGCCTATGAATGCTGCACGGGCGCCTAAGATAGCTGCGTCATAGCTCTGAGCACGTCTGGAGCCGAATTCCATTACAGGTCTGCCTTCAGCGGCTCTTGTGATCCTGCTTGCCTTGGTAGCGATAAGAGTCTGGTGGTTCATTGTGAGAAGCACCATTGTCTCAACTAACTGAGCCTGGATAGCAGGTCCCTTTACAACTACGATGGGTTCTCTGGGGAATACGGGAGTTCCTTCCTTGATAGCCCAGATGTCGCAGGAGAACTTGAAGTTCTCTAAGTAGTTGAGGAACTTCTCGTCGAAGAGGTGCTTTCCTCTTAAAAATTCAACATCTTCCTTGGAGAAGGAAAGGTTCTTTATGTACTCGATGAGCTGCTGGAGACCTGCTGTAACAGCGTATCCGCCGCCGTCGGGTATCTTTCTGAAGAACATATCGAATACGACCTGTTTTTCTCCTATGCCCTTTGCCATGTAACCGTTTGCCATGGTGAGCTCATAGAAGTCTGTGAGCATGGTAAGATTTCTCTCGTCATTAATATCAAACATTGGGTTTTCCTCAATTCTTTTAATTTGTTACTGTGATGACTACTTCCTGTTCCAAAAATCCCAAAAATTCCTCATCTTCCGGGTCCACTGCACAAATGCTTGCATGGCCCTTGTAAGTGCCTTCCTGTAAAGGCTCGTCAGGAGTTATCATCTTTATTTTTTCACCGGGGCGCAAAAGCCCTGTCCTCAGGAACACTGTGTCCTCTTTGTCCAAAGAGAGCTCTAAATACATAAGTGCCCTGTTGCAGTGTGGGTTGGCAAGCTCTATTTTACAAGTTTGCTCCTCACCTTTAAATACGAGATCTGTTTCTATTTCGTAGGAAAAATCGCCTTCCTTATTGCTTTCGTTTTTTTCCCAAAAGTGTCGTTTTATTTTTTGTGCACGATCGTCCAGGTGTTCCCCCTCGTAATCTATGAGGCACTCGTCAGCTTCCTCTGTAAAAGCTAACGCTAAACCTGCTGTTACAAGTGTCGCCGCAACGATCAGCAGCGCAAGAAGAGGGACTCTGGATTTTTTCCTCTTCTCATTTCTCTGATTTCTCATGGAGTCTCCTTTCTCCTCTCGTTCAACTGCATATTATACTATATAATAGAAAAATAAACAACATTAAAAAGGTATTTAAAATGAGGCTTAAATATTCTGCCTTTAGAAAAAAGCTTTTATAAATAGGTATAAAAAATCCTCCGGTGTGGTAAACGGAGGACTTTTAGCTGCTTTATGTTTATTTCTGAGGATCTTTTCTAAAAAGCAGTGTGATGCACCAGATGCCCGATGCGGCTATTACGATATAGACGCCTCGTGTGAGAAGAGACGAAGGTCCGCCTAACAGAGCTTCGACCGGATTGAAGGAAAAAAGCCCCACGCCTCCCCAGTTCAAAGCTCCTGCCACTGTCAGAATAAGTGACAGCTTATCTGCGATGGAAGTCAATTTCAAAGCAACTCCTTTCTTTTTATGTATTTTTGCCCTCCGCAATATTTTTATACATTTGTAAAAATGACAGCAGGATGGAATATTTTTATAAAAAAGGTTATTAAATGACCTTAAAACTTCAGAAATATAAATAAATTGAAAGATTTGTTTCTTAATCAAATGGCTTAAAATAAGACATTTTGTGCTCATTATGGCAATAAAGTATAAAATTGCGAAAACAAGCTTTAAATATATGTGACTAATAATAAAAATGCGGCAATTCCCTTGCAATTTTTTGAGCGATATGGTTATAATTGAACGAGGATTATATCTCTTTGTAACAATACATAGGAGGCAGAAAAACAATGAAAAATGTATATTTAGTAGGAGCTTGCCGTACAGCAGTAGGCAGCATGGGCGGTTCTTTAAAGAACGTTAAGGCAGTTGACCTTGGTGCAACAGTTATCAAGGAAGCTTTAAATCGTGCAGGCGTTAAGCCCGAAGAAGTTGACGAAGTATTCATGGGTAACGTTATCCAGGCAGCACTCGGCCAGAACCCCGCTCGTCAGATGTCTGTTAAGGCAGGTCTTCCCGTAGAAGTTCCCGCAACATCCATCAACAAGGTTTGCGGTTCCGGTTTACACGCTGTATCCTTAGCATACAGAACAATTTTAGCAGGCGAGGGCGATTGCCTCGTAGCCGGCGGTGCTGAGAGCATGTCCGGTGCTCCCTATGCAATCTTCGGCGAGAGATTCGGCGTTAAGATGGGCAACCAGACAATGGTTGACTGCATGATCAACGACGGTCTTTGGGATGCTTTCAACAACTACCACATGGGCATCACAGCTGAAAACGTAGCTGAACAGTACGGTCACTCCAGACAGGAGCAGGACGAGTTCTCCGTAAAGAGCCAGCAGAAGGCTGCTAAGGCTATCGAAGAGGGCTGGTTCAAGGACGAGATCGTAGACGTTGTTATCCCCCAGAGAAAGGGCGATCCTATCGTATTCAACGTAGACGAATATGTTAAGGCCGGCACAACAATCGAAAAGGTTGCAAAGTTAAAGCCCGCATTCAAGAAGGACGGTACAGTTACAGCAGCTAACGCTTCCGGTATCAACGACGGCGCAGCAGCAGTTCTCGTTTGCTCCGAAGAATTCGTTAAGTCTCACAACTTAAAGCCCATGGCAAGATTAATCTCCACAGGCTCCAAGGGTGTAGATCCTTCCGTTATGGGCTTAGGACCCATTCCTTCCGTAAGACACGCTCTTTCCAAGACAGACCTCAAGATCGAGGACATCGACATCTTCGAAGCTAACGAAGCATTCGCATCTCAGGCTCTCGAAGTTGGTAAGGAATTAGGAATTCCCGAAGAAAAGCTCAACCCCAAGGGCGGCGCTATTGCAATCGGTCACCCCATCGGTGCTTCCGGCTGCCGTATCCTCGTTACACTTCTCCATGAATTAAAGGCTGGTCAGAAGGGTGTTGCTACACTCTGCATCGGCGGCGGCATGGGCGAAGCTGTTATCGTAGAGAAGCTCTAATATGAACTATATCAACTATACTGTCGAAGAAAACTTCGGCATTATTACAGTCACAAGAGAAAAGGCCCTCAATGCACTCAATTCCGACGTTTTGAAGGAATTGAGCGCAGCCTTAGACGAAGTTGACCTCTCCTCCATCCGCTGCCTTATCGTGACAGGTGCAGGGGACAAGTCCTTCGTAGCAGGTGCTGACATCGCTCAGATGAAGGGACTTTCCAAGGCGGAAGGTGAAGCTTTCGGCAACTTAGGAAACGAAGTTTTCTTAAAGCTCGAAAATTTCCCCATCCCCACCATCGCAGCTGTTAACGGTTTCGCTTTAGGCGGCGGCTGCGAGCTCTCCATGGCTTGCGACATCAGAATCTGCTCCGAAAATGCACTTTTCGGTCAGCCTGAAACAGGTCTCGGAATCACCCCCGGATTCGGCGGCACACAGAGACTTCCCCGTATCATCGGTATGGGCAGAGCCAAGGAGCTTATCTATACCTGCAACAAGATAGATGCCAATGAAGCTTACAGAGTAGGCCTCGTTTCTGCAGTTTATCCCTTAGCCGAACTTATGGACATGGCTAAGAAAATGGCAAGAAAGATCGCATCTAATGCTCCCATCGCTGTAAGAGCTTCTAAGAAGGCTGTCAACGACGGTATGCAGGTAGATATTTCTTCTGCCGTAAAGATCGAGTCCCAGAACTTTGGTTCCTGCTTCCAGACAGAGGACCAGCAGATGGGAATGACAGCTTTCTTAGAAAAGAGAAAGCACGATCCTTATATCAATAAGTAGGCAGACACAACTTTTCTAAAAAATCAAAGGAGAGATACCAATGAAGGTAGCAATTTTTGGTGCCGGCACAATGGGAAGCGGTATCGCACAGGTATTCGCTGCAAACGGCCACACAGCACTTATGTATGCAAGCTCTGTTGCATCTGCACAGAGACACAAGGACAAGCTCGCTGCATCTTTAGCTAAGAGAGTTGCAAAGGGCAAGATGACACAGGAAGCTGTTGACGCACTTTTAGCAAACATTCTCGTTGAAGAGAAGTCTGCTTGCGCTGACGCTGACCTCGTTATCGAGTGCGTTAAGGAAGATATGGGTACAAAGAGAGAACTCCTTCTCGAGTTAGATGCTATGTGCAAGCCCGAGGCTATTTTTGCTTCCAACACATCTTCCAAGTCCATCACAGAAATGGGCGCAGGACTTAAGCACCCTGTAATCGGAATGCACTTCTTCAACCCCGTTCCCTCTATGAAGCTCGTTGAGATCATCAGAGGAGCTAACACACAGCAGGAAACATTTGACTTCATCTACAACCTTACCAAGGAAATCGGCAAGGACCCCGTAGAAGTTGCAGAGGCTCCCGGCTTTGTAGTTAACAAGGTTCTTATCCCCATGATCAACGAAGCTATCGGCTTAGTTGAGACAGGTGTAGCTTCCGTTGAAGATATCGACAAGGCTATGCAGTTAGGTGCAAACCACCCCATGGGACCCTTAGCTTTAGGCGACTTTATCGGTCTTGACGTTTGCCTCGCTATCATGGAGACACTCCAGGCTGAAACAGGCGACCCCAAGTACAGACCTGCACTTCTTCTTAAGAAGATGGTTAGAGGAAACCTCCTCGGCAGAAAGTCCGGCAAGGGCTTCTACGACTACACAAAGTAGTTTTAAAACCAAACATTTTAGAGAGCAGTCGAAAGGCTGCTCTTTTTTTGTGCTAAAAAAAAATGTCATTCCGAGCCATGCCGAGGAATCCCGTACAAGAGGGCATGAAGCTTTTTTGTGGAGATCCTTCGGCTGCGCTCAGGATGACAGCGTTCCCCCTCGTAATTATTACAAAAGAATTACAAAAAAACTTAAAATCTATTGCAATAGTTTTACATAGATGCTATAATATCCCTAAAGTTGGGCAATGTTGGAGAGCATTACCTGACAGGTGACAGGAAAAGGAGAATCCTGCCATCTATTTATTTTCAAAATTTAAAGGAGGATTTTTTCCAATGAAAAAGTTTTTATGCGCTACTTTAGCAGCTGCAATGGCTCTTTCCATGGCTTCCGTAGCTTTCGCTGCTAAGTATGAAGACAAGGTTGAGGTTAATCCCGTAACATACGCAAAGGACAAGAGATTCTATTTTGACCATTCTTATGCAATTGCTGATGTAATGGTTAACGATCCCGACGTTATCAAGGACATCAAGGTTTCCTATGATATTGACATGGGTGAAGAATTCGTTGAAGACATCAAGTTAGTTCCTGTTAAGGATGCTATCAATAAGAGCCACTATGCATTAAAGGTTTACTTTGCAGAAGAAGCAAAGAATGTTAACCATGAAGATGTTATTGGTACAGTAACACTCAAGGCTAAGAGCAACTACGAACTCGTAAATGCTGAACTCAATGCTGACGGAGATAACGAACTCGTTATGGACTTAGGCATGGAAATCAGCAACTATGATGCAAATAAGATGGACGAAATCTATGATGATGTTTGTGTATACAACTTCGATGATATCGATGATGATGAGCACGAAATCTCCCTTTTCGCTGAAAGCGGCAGATTTGTAGTTGACGTTAGAGGCCAGGGCAAGGTTACAATCAAGTCCACAGTTAAGTACTCCAAGGGTATCGAAGCTCTTGATAACCACAATGACATCGCTTACACATACTACAACGGCAACGAAGTAAAGTTCAACAAGATGGGAACACTTTACCTCAACGCTAAGGACACAGACGTTCTCTATGGTATGAAGGATGGCAAGCTCGTTAAGATCGCAAACAACTACGATGAAGACGAAGAAGCTTTCGTTCTCAGAACAAGAGAAATCGGCTCCTATGTAGTAGCTGAAAAGGAACTTGACATTGAAGCAATCAATGCTGCTTTAAATCCTGCTCCCGAAGCTCCCGTAGCTCCCGTTGTTCCTTCCAACCCCTCCACAGGTGCTGCTTGCTAATTAGTTTCTGATTAGATAAGGAACATAATTTAAAATTAAATTGCTTTAAAGCGATTGCCGCTCACATCTCTCCATGTGGGCGGCTTTTTTTTATATAAAGCCTCCCCTGCGAAAGGGGAGGTGCCGACGAAGGAGGCGGAGGGGTCGTGCATTTAGAAAAGCCTTCCCATGGGAAAGTACGACCCTACCGTCACCGATCATTCTGACCGGTGCCACCTCCCCTTTCGCAGGGGAGGCTATGGCGAAAGGTTTGTCTTTTGACATTAACACACCGTTGCAGTAGAATAATGCAAAAAGGAGTTAGTTATGAAAGGCAATAAGCGTCTTGTTCCGGCAGCGAGAGAATTAAGAAAAAATATGACAGTGCAAGAAAGACATCTGTGGTACGATTTTTTGTCTACATACCCGGTAAAATTCACCCGTCAAAAAATAATGTGCAGGTATATTTTGGACTTTTATTGTGCAAGGGCGAAGCTTGCTATAGAACTTGACGGGTCACAGCATTATGAAGAGGAAAATATTATTGCTGACAATGAAAGAACCCGATTTTTAGAAACATTGGGAATTTTTGTGGTTCGCATTCCTAACATTGAGGTAAATAGAAATTTTAAGGGAGTTTGCGAGTATATAGATAGTATTGTACTAAAGCGCCTTATGCCCTAAAGCCTCCCCTGCGAAAGGGGAGGTGCCGACGAAGGAGGCGGAGGGGTCGTGCATTTAGAAAAGCCTTCCCATGGGAAAGTACGACCCTACCGTCACCGATCATTCTGACCGGTGCCACCTCCCCTTTCGCAGGGGAGGCAGATTCAAAAGTTACAAAGTAATTACAAAAAAGTTACTTTTTCCCTTGATTTTTGGGAAAAGCTATGCTATAATCAGCGTGTAGTCGGGAAATCAGTGTTGGAGAGCACTTCCCGATGTGTGTTTCAAAGGAGAAAGAAACACATAATTGTTTTTAATTTAAAGGAGGAAATTTTCCAATGAAAAAGTTATTTGCTTTAACTTTAGCAGTAGCAATGGTTCTTTCCATGGCTTCTGTTGCATTCGCAGCTAAGGAGACACATACACTTACAGTTGGCGATTACGAAGGCCTTTGGATGTATGATGATCACGAAGCTAAGTTAATCGTTGATGATGAAGAGGATTTACCCGAAGATGGTAGCAAGGTTGTTGCTTACTATGGTGACACAGTTTATGTAAATGTTTGGATTGAAAACGGTACTTTCTCTAAGGAAGAAATCGCTAACAACTTCAAGGTTAAGGCTGAATTCTCCAAGGGCGAAAAGTATGTAGAGTCCGTAGGTTTTGAAAAGGTTATCCAGAAGGCTGGAGATGACAAGTATGTTCGTTACATGCTCGCTATCAACACAAAGGATATGCCCGAAGCTAAGGATGATGCAGACGTTATCGGAACAATCACAATTGATCCTAAGTCCAAGAACAGCGTAACAGGTGCTGTTAAGGCTGGCGATGAAGTTAAGTTCGACGTAGCTTTTGCACTTAACGTAAATGAGCATGCAAACAACAACGAGATCACAATGTCTGATGCAGGTGTTATGTACTTCCCCGAAAATGATTGGGACGAAGAGCACGAAATCGAGCTCTATGCTGGCATGGGCAGATTCGTAGTTAACACATACGGTCAGGGCAAGCTCGCTGTTCAGACAGACGTTGATTACAACGAAGGTATTGAAAACGCTGATCCCGACGTTAACTATGTATACTTCAACTCCAACAACGCTACATTCAACAGACTTGGCGACCTCTTCCTCACAGCTAACGAAGATGACGTTATCTACGCTGTAAACAAGGACGGTTCTTTAAGAAAGATCGCTCCTGAGTACGACGAAGACGAAGAAGCTTTCAAGATCAGAACAAGAGTTATCGGCAACTACGTTATCGCTGAAGGCGAACTCAACGAGAACGCTCTCGTAGCTGGCGTTGAGAAGGCTCCCGAAGCTCCCGTAGCTCCCGTAGCTCCCTCTAACCCCTCCACAGGTGCTGCTTGCTAATTAGCAACAGATCTTAAAGAGATTAGAAAACTTAATTTGCTTTAAAGCGAATCCCCCCGTTTCTCTCCAAACGGGGGGTTCTTTTTTTATAATGTCATTCAGAGCCGTGCCGAGGAATCCCGTACAATAGAGGGGGTCCTTCGACTGCGCTCAGGATGACAGCACATATTATGCTCCCACACGGGGGCTTTTTTATTTTAAAGGAAACGAGAATTTTTATAGAAAGGGCAGGTGGTGGGACAGAATTTTCCACAGCTTCTGAAACCGGTTTTTTACAGGAAATTACTTTTCTGCCTGCAACTTTCTGAAATTTCCCCATGAAAAAGCGAAAAATCTCAAATTTATTACAAAATATTTACTAAATTATTTTATCTATCTTGATACTTAAAAAATCTTATGCTATAATGCAGCCATGGACGTGCAGACAAGGAGAAATGCACGGACCGTCTGCCGCCTGGAGAGAGTGGCAGGAAATTGATTTTAATTTATCAAGGAGGATGAATTCCAATGAAAAAGTTTTTAAGCGCTGCATTAGCTTCCGCTATGGCACTTTCCATGGCTTCCGTTGCTTTTGCTAAGTACGACATTCCCGTAGAAATCGAACCTTTATCTGACGATGGCGAGTACATTATTCTCGTTGACGAAGATCCCGTTTATGATCCTGATATTATCAAGGACTTCAAGATTTCCTACGATTTCACAGAGGGCGAAGAGTTTGTAGACGGTGTTAACTTTGAAGTTGACAAGTTTGACGGCGTTAACGATTCTTTCTACAAGATCGTAGTTGATTACGATACAAAGGAAGAAAAGTCCGATGTTGACTTTATCGGTACAATCACATTAAAGGCTAAGTCTGACTACGGCTTTGAAAATGGTGACAACGAATATACATTCGACGTAGCTTTCACAAAGGAAGTTAACGCTGTTAACAACACAGAACTCGTTGACAGCAAGAAGAAGCTCTACAATTTCGAAGACGGCCCCTTAGCTGACGACGAAGAAGCAGAAATCGAAATCTTCCCCGGCGAATTAGGAACATTCACAGTTGATACACGTGGCCAGAAGAACCTCTGGATCAAGGCTGACGTTAAGTACTCTCAGGGTATCGAGAACGTTTCTCCCGACCTCGCTTACACATACTACAACACAAACAACCCCTCCTTCAACAAGATGGGCACACTCGTTCTTCATGCAAACGAGACAGACCTCCTCTACAAGGTAAATGCTGACAAGTCCCTCACAAAGATGGATGTTAAGTATGATGCTGATGAAGAAGGCTTTGTAATCAGAACAAGAGTTATCGGTTCTTACGTTATCGCTGAAAAGGAACTTCCCGCAGAAGCTTTAACAGCTAACGTTCCCGCTCCCGAAGCTCCCGCAGCTCCCGTAGCACCTGCTAACCCCTCCACAGGCGCAGCTTGCTAATCAATTTTTAAAATTTTAAAGCTTTAAGGCGCAGGACCGTCCACTTCTCTCCAGGTGGGCGGCCAAACTCTTTGTAAAGAGCTTTTCAGGAAATAAATTCCGGCGTTTTTGTGCCGAAATATAAGTTTTTTTGCCGAAAAGGCCGCAAGGTTAATATTTTGTTCATAAAATTAACAATTTGCACATGAATTTTCACCTCAAAATTTTGTATAATACATAGGTTGCAAATTTATAAAGTGTGTTTACGCTTTAGACTTCAGGCGGAATTTGTGCCTGTTAAAAGAAAAAGAAGGATTGATTTTATGAAGAAGATATTATGTCTGGCTTTAGCTCTTGCTATGGTGCTTTCAGTATCCTTAGTAAGCTTTGCCGCAGAAAAAGAGGAAAAGAGCTTTGAAGTTTTAAAAGACGCAAAGATCCTTTCCGATAACCATGAAAAGGAAGGCAAGGAAGTTATTTTCGGTGACAGCCTTGCGTATATGATCGCAGTCAAGGGCGGAAAGTCCGATTCCTCTGCCAATGAAGCTGTCATGATGAAGACAAAGGAAGATTCCGAAAGCTTCAAGCTCTCCTGCAAGTGGGACAAGGGCGGCGAGTACATCGAAAAGGCAGAAATTGCGCCCTTCTTCTCCAAGGTGGGAGAAAAGGAAGAAGTTTTCTACGGAGTTGTAATTTCCACAAAGGAAGCTCCTAAGGAAACAGAGGCAAAGGACATCATCGGAACAATTACAGTTAAGTCAAAGGATTTCCTTTATAAGAAGGACGCAGATGCAAAGGCAGAAAAGGAACAGACCTTTGATGTTGCATTTACAATTTCCAATGAGACAGCTTCCGAAGATGCTACCACAGACGAAACAAAGGTTTACAAGTTCGGCGAAGGCGAGGACGAGCACGAGATCGCTCTCTTTGCAGAAATGGGCAGCTTCACAGTAGATACAAGAGGTCAGGACGATTTAGTTATCGAGACAGACGTAATGTATAATGAGGGCATCGAAAATGCTCTTCCCGATGCCAACTATGTTTACTTCAACGGAAACGGTGCTACATTCAATAAGATCGGCACACTTTCCTTAAATGCAGAGGAAGGAAGCTTCCTTTACAGAGTAAATTCCGACGGCACATTGAAGCTGAGCCGTGCTCCCTATGACGAGGACGACGAAGCTTTCAAAGTGAGAACAAGAGTTTTAGGCTCCTATGTTATCTCCGAAAGAGAGCTGAACACAGAAAAGCTCAACTCCTTCCTTAAGTCTCAGGAAGAAAAGGAAGAAGAGCAGGACGAGGAAACAAAGATCGTTCCCGTTAACCCTGCAACCGGCGTAAATTTCTAAATTTTAAGAAAATCATCCCTTGCTCAGGCAGGGGATTTTTTATGCCCTGATTTGTGTATTTTTTGAAATTGTTCTTAATTGCCGGGAATTTAGCCCGTTAAGTTTGAACGATTTTTTAACAAAACCTCCGAAGCTTCTTTGAAAAACTTGCAGACAGCCCGATTTTTCCCATGATAAAGGGATTTTATTTCTTATATCTGCCCATAATATTTGTGAACTTAAATTTTAAAATTATCCCATAAGACCTTACAAAGCAAATACAGACTGTTAATAAACTTAAAAGTTGTTTAAACACTTGAAAGAGAACGGCGAGTATAATGTGAAACGTACTCAAGGGGGAGAGCCCGAGAGAACAAAAAAGAAAGTTCTAAAGCTTTTTTATTATTTAAGGAGGAAAAATCAAATGAAGAGATTTTTATCAATGGCTTTAGCTGCTGCTATGGCTATGTCCATCGCATCTGTTGCATTTGCAGCAAATGTTAAGGATTACAATGACTACGATGTAGACGAAACAGTTTACGTTTACAACGAGGACGAGCACAAGCTTGAGGAGTTATCCAAGAAGGAAAACAAGAACATTGAATTCGACAGCGAAGTTTACTTCAAGATCGAAGCAGGCGTTAACGGCGAAACTCTTACAGAGTTCAACGATTCCGAAGTTGCTAAGAACATCAAGATCAAGAAGACCGACTTCACAGAGGGCGGCAAGTATGTTGACGGCGTTCAGCTCGTAAAGAAGATCGTTGAGGAGGGTGGCAAGAAGACAACAAACTACTATGTAGAAGTTGCTATCAAGGCTGCTCCCAATGAGACAGAAGCTAAGGACATCATCGGCACAATCACACTTTCCTCTTCCAAGTATGACGAGAGAGAAAAGGAACAGACAATCGAAATCGGCTTAACAGCTGAAAACCGTGAAAACACAAGCAACACACTCACAGACGAAAACAATGTTTACAAGTTCGACGACGGCGATGAAGAAGAAGAGTTAGAGCTCTACGCTGAAGCAGGCAGATTTGTAGTTGATACAAGAGGCCAGGGAGACTTAGTTATCAAGTCCGACGTTGAATACAACAAGGGCATTGAGAACGTAGCTTCCGACGTTAACTATGTATACTTCAACGGAAACGGCGCTACATTCAATAAGATCGGTACACTTTACCTCAACGCTGAGGAAGACAACTTCCTTTACAGAGTAAACTCCGACGGCACATTAACAAAGCTCGAAGCTAACTACGACGAAGATGAAGAAGCTTTCGCAGTAAGAACAAGAGTTATCGGTTCTTATGTTATCTCCGAAGAAGAATTAAACGTAGAGAATGTTAACTCTCAGGTAAAGCCCGAGGAAACAGCTCCCGTTGCTCCCGTAGCTCCTGCAAACCCCTCCACAGGCGCAGCTTGCTAATTAAGAAACTCATATCCCTTAAAGCAAATTAAGATCAATTTTTTCAAATTGGAAATATCCTTTAATAAAAAAATCCTCCGTCTATCTCCGGGCGGAGGTACTTTTTTGCCCTCCAATAAGCAAAAAGTGGCAAAACTAACCTAAAGAAACCATTAAGATTACAAAATAGTTACAATTTAATTACTTTCCTATTGATATATAAAAACCCTTATGTTATAATCTGGTTGTAAGAAAAGGTGAAGAGCCTTTCAGAAAGTGCCTTGTGCCTGAAGTGGAGAGACGGCGCAGAGGTATTTATATTTAAAGGAGGAAAAATTTATGAAAAAGTTATTTGCATTAGTTTTAGCAGTAGCTATGGTTCTTTCTATGGCTTCTGTTGCATTCGCAAGCGACAAATATCAGCTTATTGTTAGAGAAGATGAAATCTTCTTCATTAACAATCACATTGGTTATCCTTTAGGCGGAGAGTACGAGGATGAAAAGGGCAATATTGGTGTAATCGAAGCTGTATATGGTGATACACTTTATATGTATGTAGGCGTAGAGAATTTAGACGCCGCTAATGAAAACGTTTCTCTCGCTGATCTCAACAAGAACTTCAAGGTTAAGGCTGACTGGTCCATGAACAAGGACTTAATCGAAGGCGTTAAGTTTGAAAAGATCTATGCTGATATCGACTACAATGGTGAGAAGGAATTAGCATATGCTATCGCTATCGATACCAAGAAGATGCCCAAGGCAACAGAGGAATCTGATGTTATCGGTACAATCACAATTGATCCCAGAAGCAAGAACGTTGTAGGAACTTTAGTTATGAATGATGAATTACCCGGAATTGAGCTTACTAAGGAAGGCGACGAATACAAGTTCGACGTAGCATTCACATTAAATGTTCTCATGGCTGAAGACGAACTCGATGATGGTATCTACGAAACAGCTGACAACAACTATGTTTACGACTTCGACGAGAACGAAGACGAAGAGCATGAATTAGAGCTCTATGCAGGCATGGGCAGATTCGTAGTTAACACACTCGGACAGGACAGAATCGTTATCAATACAGACGTTGAGTACAACGAAGGTATTGAAGGCATCGCTCCCGACGCTAACTATGTATACTTCAACTCCAACAATGCTACATTCAACAGACTCGGCGACCTTTACCTCAATGCTAACGAAACAGACATCGTTTACAAGGTAAACAACGACGGTACACTCACAAAGCTCAACCCCAAGTATGATGACTATGAGGAAGCTTTCGTTATCAGAACAAGAGTTATCGGCAACTACATCATCGCTGAAGAAGAACTCCCCGAGATCACATACGAAGAGCCCGTTGCTCCCGTAGCTCCCGTAGTTCCCACCAACCCCTCCACAGGTGCAGCTTGCTAATTTAAGCTAAACTAAACAATCTCAGCCCTCGGTTTTATGCCGGGGGCTTTTTTTTGTGTGATTTTACCTGTTTTTAATTAAGTTTATATTAATGTTCAATAATTTGAAGTTTTGCTGTTGATAGTTAAAGCTTTTTATGCTAATATCGGTATATGGGTAAAAGTTTTTAAATTTTACCTGTGAGATATGTGCCTCTTGTGGAGAGAGGAAAATTTTTATATTATAGGAGGAAAAAATCCCATGAAAAAGTTATTCGCATTAACTTTAGCAGTAGCTATGGTACTTTCTATGGCTTCTGTTGCATTCGCAGCAAGTGAGAGATACATACTTAGTGTTGATGAAAATAATCTCTTCTTTATTGCTGACCACTTAGACTATCATTTAGGTGATGAGTACACCGACACACATGAAGAGATCGAGGCAGTATACGGCGATACACTCTATATGTATATCGTAGGTTTAAAGTTTGACCCCGAAGCAGACGACAAGCCCGCAAGCATGGCATCCCTTGACGATATCACAAAGAACTTCAAGATCAAGGCTGACTGGTCCAAGAACGGCAACCTCGTTGAAGATGTTAAGTTCGAAAAGGTTCTTCTTGCTAAAGAGCCCAACGGCCCCAAGGATGTAAGATATGTTCTTGCTATCGACACAAAGAAGATGCCCACTAAGACAGGTTCTTCCGATGTTATCGGTACAATCACAATCGACCCCAAGTCCAAGAACATTGTAGATAATTTAGGTGAAGAAGGCGAAGAATATAAGTTCGACGTTGCATTCACATTAAACGTTCTCAAGGCTGACGGTATCAAGGATTCTCCCGACATCTATGAGACATCCGACAACAACTACGTTTACGATTTCAGCGACTTCGAAGATGAAGAGCACGAGATCGAGCTCTATGCAGGCATGGGCAGATTCGTAGTTAATACAAACGGCCAGGGCAAGATCGTTATCAATACAGACGTTGACTACAACGAAGGTATCGAAGGCATCGCTCCCGACGCTAACTATGTATACTTCAACTCCAACAACGCTACATTTAACAGACTCGGTGACCTTTATCTCACAGCTGACAAGGATGATATCGTTTACAGAGTAAACAACGACGGCACACTCACAAAGCTCAACCCCAAGTACGATGAAGATGAAGAAGCTTTTGTTATCAGAACAAGAGTTATCGGCAACTACATCGTAGCTGAAGAAGAACTCCCCGAGATCACATACGAAGAGCCCGTAGCTCCCGTGGCTCCTTCTGTTCCCACAAACCCCTCCACAGGTGCAGCTTGCTAATCTAAGCTAAACTAAACAATCTCAGCCCTCGGTTTTATGCCGGGGGCTTTTTTATTAAAAAATAAATGCCGATTACAAAACAGTTACAAAATCTTTACTAAATTATTTTAAATGTCTTGATATTTAAAAATCCTTATGTTATACTCGGGTAAGAAAATAAAAGGTCCTTCTGTGGAGAGAAAGGACCTTTGAATTTTGTATTTAAGGAGGAAAATTTTATGAAAAAAGTATTCGCATTAGTATTAGCAGCAGCTATGGTACTTTCTATGGCATCCGTTGCATTTGCAGCAAACAAGGAGATCTTTTCACTGAATGTTGTTTCCGATCTTCTTTTAAAGGTTGAAGATCACGAGCAGTCCGTAGTTAATGATGAAAATGTACTGGTTTACGGTGACACAGTTTATATTATCGTAGAGTCGTTATTATTTGAGGTTAACGATACAATAGAGACATTATCAAGAGAAGCGACTTTAGATGAAATTATCAAGAACTACAAGCTCAAGGCTGACTGGTCCAAGAACGAAGATTTAATTGAATCTGTAAGCTTTAAGAAGATCATTGTTGACAATATGGGCGGCGACAAGGACAACCTCAGCTATGTTATTGCTATCGAGACAAAGGAAATGCCCGAAGCAGTTGACGCAGAAGATGTTATCGGTACAATCGAACTTGAAACCAAGTCTAAGAACACAATTTTAGACAGTGCCAGATATATGGGCAACGAATACAAGTTCGACGTAGCTTTCACACTCAATGTAAAGGACGCTGAAATCAATAAGACAGAGAACGACGACCTCGTTTACAACTTCAAGGGCAGCGAGGACGAAGAGCACGAGATCGAGCTCTATGCAGGCATGGGAATGTTTGTAGTTAATACATACGGTCAGGACAAGCTCGTTATCAACACAGACGTTGACTACAACGAAGGAATTGAAAACGTAGCTCCCGACGCCAACTATGTATACTTTAATTCCAACAACGCTACATTCAACAGACTCGGTGACCTTTACCTCTATGCAGACGAGAACGATATCGTTTACAAGGTAAACAAGGACGGTTCCTTAGTAAAGCTCACACCTAAGTATGACGAGGATGAAGAAGCTTTCGTATTAAGAACAAGAGTTATCGGTTCTTATGTTATCGCAGAGGAAGAGCTTTCCGACGCAGCATTAGTTGCAGGCGTTGAGAAGGAAGAAGCTCCCGCAGCTCCCGTGGCTCCTTCTGTTCCCACAAACCCTTCCACAGGCGCAGCTTGCTAATATAAGCTAAAGTAAAAATTTGAGCCCTCGGTTTGATGCCGGGGGCTTTTCTTTTTGCATAAAACGGAAAATGAATAAAATATCTTGTGAAAGAATAAATAATATGATATAATACCAAAAGTGTGATTTTGAGAGCTTATGATAACTTGTGACTTCACACTAAACACAACAGGGCAGATACTTAAAAAATAAATATTATCGGGGTGTAGCGCAGCTGGTAGCGCGCCTGGTTCGGGACCAGGAGGTCGGGTGTTCAAGTCACCTCACTCCGACCATACTTTGCGCTGATTTTATATCGGCGCTTATTTTTTTACAGGGGGATCTTTATGAAAATCAAGCTTTTGGTGTCATTGTTTTTAGCCTGCCTTATATTTTCTGCCTGCCAAAACAGCACAGAAGTGAGCCAAAGTTCACAGGAAGCCTCCGAATCGGCCTCAGAAGCTTCTGAAAGCAAAGCTGAAGAAGTTACAGCTCAAGAGGAGAAAAGCCCTTCTGACCGCCTTTTAGACGCTCTGGGAGAAAAAGCTGAGGGCAGGACCCTGATCGAGACAGGCGAAGAGGAAGTTGAAGGGGAAATGTGCGTGACCTTTGCCCTCGGGACAAATACTCCTGAAAAATTCACCGCCGAGGAGCATTTTGCCGTCGGAAAAGATAAGATCTATATAATGGATATCATAGGCGGCGGAAATTACGTCCCCTTTGAAAATTAAAAAATAAAGCCTTCGGAACTATAAAACCGAAGGCTTTTTGTTATTTATCTGTGTCTTTGTGTAGGTGTGCGCCTCTGGGGAGGTCTGCGGCGAGCTTCCTGAGGGCGTCTGTGGTCCTGCGCAGGATGTACCGTATTGGGGCCGGCGGCTCTTCTGCGTCGAATTTCGGCTTTTCTTGCCATTCTGCGGTTGTATCTCACAATGTTCACGCTTCTTATGCCGAATAAGAGAGCTATTATGAAGAAAATGAAGGCAAATACAAAGCAGAGCCATGCGGGGATGTGAAATCCGCCGTCGGAAGTGTCCTTTATTTCTTCATCGGGAACTGCGGTCACAGGTGCTCTGTGAGCTTCCTCTATATTTTCGGTGAAGCTGAAGGGGACATCTGCCAGCACCTTGTCTTTCAGTATGAATTTTACAGAGGGTGCTATCTCGTCGCCCAGATTGTATCTAATGGGCAGGTCTATCTGTATTTTTATATCTGCCTTTGCCGCTGTGGAGGGCTTGGTGATGGTCACATCCTTTGGGGTTATTATGACCTCTCCCACCTTGTTGTCGCCGTCGTAAACGGGCACAGGTGCCTGAGAGAATCTCTCCTTGGAAAAGTCTGCGTGGTTGAAGTTTTTAAAGCCGTAGTCAAAGAGCTTTTCAACGTCGGTGTATCTGCCCTCTGCCTCCTGAGCGTGGAGTGTAACTGCTATAAGCTCAATTCCGTCCTTTTCTGCCAGTGTGACGGAGGTGTTTCTGGCTTCCTCTGTCCAGCCGGTCTTTCCGCCTGTTGCGTACTCGTAGTAGAAGTCGGAGTAGTGGTTGAGGCTCTTATGTCCCTGATAGAAATTTCTTTCCTTGGGCTGTTTGTTTGTGGGGGGCATGGTGTGTGTGTCCGCACCGAATACCTCACGGAAGCCGGGAACTGTGATGGCCCACTTGGTTATCATGGCCATGTCATAAGCTGTGGTGACGTGCTCGGGGTCGGGAAGTCCGTTTGCATTTACAAAGTGCGTATTCAAAGCTCCTACCTCGGCGGCTTTATCTGTCATTCTCTGTGCGAATTTCTCAAGGTCGCCGTCCACAAATAGTGCCAGACCGTTGGCGCAGTCATTGGCTGACTGGAGCATTGTTCCGTAGAGTATGTCGTTTACATTTACAACTTCGCCGGGGGTGAGTGCTATGTGGGTGGTGTCTCTTCCTACCGACCATACGGCATCGTCATTCATTTCCACTGTGGAGGAGGGCTCTATGCCCTTTTCCAGTGCAAGGCCCGCCGTCATTATCTTTGTGATGCTGGCAGGGTACATCACTTCGTGCATATTTTTATCGAAAAGAACCTGACCGGTTTTGGCATCCATGAGACATACAGCTTCGGAAGCGAGAGCTTCGGGCTCGTCTGTTCCAAGTGCCCCGGGGGCATAACTTATCATCATCACTGCTGCAAGAATGCAGGAAATAAATCTTTTCATCTCTTCACCTCAATAAACTTTAAAACACCTTATATTTTACCATAAATTTATATACAGTGCAAAGACAAATTGGAATAAGGAAATAACTGCAAAACGCAGGTAAAAATAGACAAATAGAGTAAAAAAAAGAGATGTTTTATAACAAAATTTACTTTTTTCTATTGCTAAATGAATAAGATTGTTCTAACATATAACATGAGCGAAATGTTCGATTGGATAAGATTTTCGATGCCCTTTTAAGAGGGCTTAATTTTATTGAATCGACAAAATTTATAAGGAGAGTAGAAATGAAAAATTTAAATTTCAAGGTTCTGAAGCATGATAAGCCCACTGAAACAACTCGTGGCTCCGGAATCTACAAGGACAGACCGCAGACTCCTAATATCAAGAAGGCAGTCAGCGGCGAAGCATTTGTATTCATAGGTATACTCGCCCTCTTCTTTGGCTGTGTAGGCCATGTTATGGGCGGAGTAAATATGATGAATACACTTATGAATACAGCCTATCAGCTTCTGATGGATACAGTATTCTACATCATGGGCATCGCAGTTTTAGCCGGCGCTGTTTCCGGTCTTATGAGTGAGTTCGGTGTAGTATCCCTTATCAATAAGGCACTGTCTCCTCTTATGAAGCCTCTTTATGACCTTCCCGGTGCAGCTACTATCGGCGTTGTAACCTGCTATATGTCAGATAACCCCGCTATCCTTACACTGGCCGATGACGAAGGCTTCAGAAAGTATTTTAAGAAGTATCAGCTCCCCGCACTTACCAATATCGGCACCTGCTTCGGAATGGGACTTATCATCACAACCTTTATGATAGGTATTCCTTCCCCCACAGGTGAAAACTTCGGTGTCGCAGCTTTAATAGGAAACTTAGGCGCAGTAATCGGTTCCATCGTTTCCACAAGACTTATGCTCATCCAGACAAAGAAGTATTACGGTACAGAGGCTTGGTGTGTTGAGGGCGGTGCCGGAGACACAATGAGCATGGATTACAGAACCATCCGCTCCGGAAACGTATCCTCCAGATTTATCGAGTCCATGCTGGCAGGCGGCAAGGTAGGCGTTGAAATGGGTATGGCTATCATCCCCGGCGTACTTATCATCTGCACAGTTGTTCTTATGCTTACAAACGGTCCCTCCGCAACAGGCGAATACACAGGCGCCGCTTACGAAGGCGTTGCACTTCTTCCCTGGATCGGTGAAAAGATCAGCTTTATCTTAAAGCCCCTCTTCAATTTCTCCTCTTCTCAGGCTATCGCAGTTCCCATCACAGCTCTCGGTGCTGCCGGCGCTGCTATCGGTCTTGTACCTAAGATGGTAGAGACAGGCGTAGCTCACGCAAATGATATCGCAGTATTCACAGCTATGTGCATGTGCTGGTCCGGTTACCTCTCCACACACGTTGCTATGATGGACGGCTTAAAGTGCTCTCACCTCACAAATAAGGCTATCATCAGCCATACAATAGGCGGTCTTTGTGCAGGCGTTGCAGCAAACATCATGTATAGACTTATTTCACTTTTCTAAAATTTAAGAGAAGCTTTTATCCCGTGGCTTTAAAACCACGGGATTTTTTTGGCGTCTTCAGACGTAAAAAAACCCCCAGTTCTACTGGGGGCAAATAAAA
>SAMEA104404106__coassemble_687_pt1 | contig 32179 bp, 23 predicted proteins | sample SAMEA104404106__metabat2_low_PE_047 | metagenome-assembled genome bin SAMEA104404106 (sample SAMEA104404106) | Balaenoptera acutorostrata | reverse complement strand
GCAGATGTCTTGTAGCCGTATTCCTTCAGAGCTGTTGCGAAAGCACCGCCGATGGGGAAGTAGATGCCGGATGTAGGACCTGTGCCTACGGTGATAAATTCCTTGCTTCTTTCTGCATCTGTAAGGCCCTTTGTCTCCTCTGCGGGAGCTTCTGTGCTCTCTGTGCTCTGAGCAGCTTCGGAACTCTTAGGCTCCTCTGCGGGAGCTTCACTTCCACATGCTGCAAGGGAGAATACCAGCGCCATAGAAAGTGCCATAGCTAAAATTTTTTTCATTAAATTACATCCTTTCCATATTGATCTGCATTTTGAAAACACGTTCAGGCTTTTAACCTTCTGTTTGCCATAATATTATAATTTTGGGGAACCAAGGTCAATAAAATGGGTGTGTACGGTAGGAATAGATGCTTTAAAGGTAGTAAACGGGGCGTTAACGGAAAATTAAAAAAGTTAAATTGTTTGTAAAAATGGCCTCAATATGTTATTATAAGTTCAAAGAAATTAATAAATAAACACATATATTGTTCCGAAAGTCTTTTTTCTGGGAGGAAACATGAATAACGATCTGCTTGTATTTCTTTTGCTCAATATCTCGCTGATACTTCTTGCGGCCACCGTGCTGACTGAGATAAGCCCCCTGCGAAGGATGCTTAAAAATCAGATACGCTCTACAAAAAATCAGATATTTCTGGGGCTCATTTTCGGGCTCCTTTCAATTTCATGCACATATACCGGACTTTTGTATAAAGGCGCCGTCGTAAATACAAGGGTGGTTTCCACTGTGGCGGCAGGTCTGGTGGGCGGACCTCTTTCGGGGCTCATAGCAGGAAGCATGGGAGGAATACACCGTTATTTATATGATCCTCAGGGCTTTACATCCGCTGCCTGTTCCTTAGGCACATTTCTTTTCGGAGTTACGGGTGCTTTATCCTACAAAAAGTTCTCCAAATCAAAGAAAAGCTGTTTCGGTCTTTTTCTCATAGTTGTAGCTTCCGAGCTTATTCAGGCAGGAGTAATACTCATTATGTGCAGGCCCTTTGAAGCTGCGGTGGAGCTGGAAAAAGCCATACTTCTTCCCAAGATACTATTTAATTCGGCAGGTCTTATAGCTTTCATGTCCATACTGGATAAATTAAACAGGACGCTTACCATAGAGCTTGTAAAACAGCAGTCGGTTGCGCTTTTTATAGCTCAGAAATGCCTTCCTTACCTCCGTGAGGGGATGAGCGATACAGCTTCTTTAAAAAAAGCCGTGGATATCATAAGAGAAAATCTCCCTGATTTCATAGTTGCTATAACCGACTTAAGAAAGATAGCAGCCTCTTCCGGCATATCCTGCGAAAAAGACTTTCTTCCTCTGCCGTCACTGAGGGCGATAGAGGAAAAGAAGGTGGTAGTCATAGACGAATATGAAGGTGAGGACGGACTTGCAATACCGCCCGACAGCGCCGCAGTAACAGCTCCGCTTATCTGGGATGATAAGGTCATGGGCTCTTTGCTTTTCATCGTTCCCACAGGACCGCATATAATTCTGGATGCGGATGTGGAGACAGTCGGCAGTATGGCGTCGCTTTTTTCTTCTATACTTGAGCTGGGCTCCTTCCATCATCAGGTGGCACTGAGACAGCAGGCGGAGATAAGAGCCTTGCAGTCACAGATAAATCCCCATTTTCTTTTTAATGCTCTGAATACAATTTCTGCACTCTGCCTTATGAATCCGGAAAAAGCCAGAGAGACTATCCTTGTTCTGGCAAATTATTTCCGTCAGACCTTATCTATAAATGAGTCTTTTGTCACCTTGGAGCAGGAGCTTTCAAATGTGAATAACTACCTCTACCTCACCGAGGCGAGATTTGAAGATGCGGTCCATGTTTCGTGGAGCCTTCCCGACAGCCTTGAAGGGGTGAAGCTTCCGCCGCTTATTTTACAGCCCATAGTGGAAAATGCTGTTCGCCACGGGGGCAGGGCTGTGGATGACCGCAGGGTACACATAAAAATCGAGAGAAACAACGGCAGACTTACTGTCAGCGTGTCCGACGAGGGCAAGGGCTTCCCAACAGAAATTCTCAGGCGGCTTGATGACCCGGAGGATGCAGGCTACTCAGGGCTTTTCAATGTGAGAAAGCGACTGGGGAGCATATATAAGGATAAGTGCCGTTTTACTATAACAAGTGAAGCCGGAAAGGGCTCAGAGGTTCGGTTTACCATTCCCGAAATGCCCGATCCTGTAAAGCTTTAGGAGGATAGTTAGATGAAAATAGCCGTTATAGATGACGAAAAATACTCAAGGATGGAGCTTTCCCACCAGATAAAAAGCCTCATACCCGACAGTATAATAAAGGAAGCTTCTAACGGGGTGGGAGCTGTTAAGCTTCTGGAAAGTGAAAGCTTCGATGTGCTTTTTATAGATATACACTTGGGCGACATGGAGGGCACGACCCTTGCTTCTGTCGCAAGAAAGCTGATGCCGGAGGCTAAGATAATATTTGCAACAGCTTATTCCGAATATGCGGTAAAGGCTTTTGAGCTTCAGGTGGATGATTACATCTTAAAGCCCTTTGATCCCCAGAGGATAGCTCAGGTCATGGAAAGAGTTATGAAAAAGGAGGACACTTCCTCTTCTTCAGCTCTTCCGGGAAAACTGGCGGTGGGAACAAGCCGTCACACAATACTTCTCGATCTGGATCAGATAACATATATAGAAACTATCGGTTCAGGAAAGGGCTGTGTCATACATACACTTTCCGGCGAGACCTTTCAGGACAGCACTTCCCTGGGCGAATATGAATCCAGACTTTCCAATTCGGGATTTTTTCGCATACACAAGACCTGCATGGTGAGACTTTATCATATACAGGACATTTTCCCTTGGGGAAATAACAGCTTCGCTCTCCATATGAAAGGCTCAAAGAAGGAGCTCCCCATAGGAAGAGAAAAGATAAAAAGCCTTAGAAACAGATTGAATATTTAGCCCCCCTTATAAAAAAGACCCTGCTGAGTTTCATTTTCAGCGGGGCCTTTTTCATTATGTTAGTATGCGTTTAAATTCTTTCATGGCGCAGGTCTGAGGCTTTGAGAAATTTTCTATGAGGCAGACTTTTCTCTCGGGGATATCTTCCTCAAGCTCTAATCTGCATATCTCTCCTGCATTTATATAGGGCAGGGCGAGGCTTTCGGGGTAGAAGCCTATGCCAAGATCGTGCCTTATCATGGGAAGCACCTGATCCATTGTGGCAGCTTCTATATCCACCTTGAATTCGGCGTTGTTTCTAAGAAATATCTCCTTGTAAAAGGTGTAGGAGCTCGTTTCTTTCCCAAGAAGTATCAAGGGGTGGTTTTTAAGGTCTCTCAGACTTTTTATATCACGGCACGATCTGAAATTTTCATAGGAACAGATAAGTATATCTTTAAAGGTCATAAGCGTTGTGGAATGAAGGGGCTTTTCAACCTTCGCAGGTGTGGTTATGACAGCGTAGTCATGCTCACCGCAGATAAGTGCGGAAACTGCCTGAGGGGAGGTGCTGTTGCTTATCTTAAGATGTATGCCGGGATAGGTATTGTGAAACTGCGACAGCTTATCCAGTATTATAAGCTGAAGGGCAAGATCGCTGGTGCCTATTGATACCGTGCCCGATGCGATGCCCTCATCTGCCAGTATTTCTTCTTCGCCTTTTTCCAGTTCATCGAAGGCAACGGAAACGTGCTTAAAGAGCTTTTCCCCCTCGCTTGTAAGGACCACTCCCTTATTTGAGCGTATAAAAAGCCTGCATCCCAGCTCATGCTCAAGGTTATTTATGCACCTTGTTATGTTGGGCTGATTATTGTGAAGCTCCTCTGCGGCTTTGGTAAAGCTCCTGCATCGGGCTACATAGTAAAAGATGTGGTAATAATCATATGTGACGGTCAAAATATGCCCTCCTTGCTATATGATATTTATATCTCCAATATATAAAAGATACATTTTACATATGATGACCTCAAAAGTATAATGCTAATAGTTAAAAAAATCAATGCATATAAAGCCCTTTACTAAATTGAAACGGGCTTTTTTTAATGCAAATAACAGGGAAAAAGTCATATTTTAAGGTTTAATAAGGCTCTATATGCACTGATTTAAAAATAACCGGATCAGAGGTGTATTTTAATGAAACAACACAAAAAAGCCCTGCTTCTTTGGCTATTATTGATAATAGTCCTTTTTGCAGGTTCTCTTGCGGTAAAGCCTGCCGCAGAGGCGGAGGATATCCAAATTGTAATGCGTGATGCAGTTTTGCACGATGCCAATAAAATAAGCTTTTTCGGCATCAAGGATGTAAATCCCGGGCTCATTTCCGCATTTACCGTCACAGGAATACTTCTTATGTTGGCTCTTATTGTAAGGATATTCGTCATCCCTAAATTCAAGCTTGTCCCCGGAAGATTTCAGATGCTTCTTGAAGAAAGCGTAAAGCTTTTTGACAACATGGCAAAGACCTCTTCCCCGAGGATAAATAAGTTTCTGGGAGCTTATATTTTCGGCGCAGGAGCTTACATTTTTGCAGGAACTCTCTTTGAACTTTTCGGCTTGCAGGCATTTACCACTCAGGGCAGACCGATAGCTCTTCCTGCTCCCTTATCTGATGTAAACGGAGCTATTGCAATAGGCTGTCTTTCCTACCTTGTTATCCTTTCGGGCGGCATCGCAGGAAACGGAGTCAGGGGCATAGGGGCGACCTTAAAGGAATTTTCCCTTCCCATCTCCATGAGCTTCAGACTTTTCGGAGCTCTTTTGAGCGGACTTCTGGTTACAGAGCTTGTTTATCACTATGTGAGCCTCAGCTATGTTCTGCCGGTAGTTGTGGGAGTGCTTTTCACACTTCTTCATGCGCTCATACAAAGCTATGTGCTGACTATGCTGACAGCTTTGTTCTACGGAGAGGTTTCGGAAAAGACAGTATCTAAAAAGAAAGAAAAAGCGCTTAATGCGTAAATAAGATTACGGAGGAATTTTAAAATGAATGTAAGAAAGAAAAATATAGTTCTTTTATTGACAATAATTTCAGTGCTTGTGTTTGCAGTTTCCGCACTTGCCGCAGGACCTGAGGATGTAAGTGCAAATGACGATGCCGAAGTTGAGACAGAGAGCCACGATATCGGCTTTAAATCCATCGCCGCAGGTATTGCAATAGGTATAGCCGCAGGCGGCGGTGCCATTGGTATGGGACTTGCAACCAGCAAATCCGTTGAGGGTATTGCCCGTCAGACAGAGGCCGAGAGCAAGATACGTACAACACTTATGCTGGGCCTTGTATTTATCGAAACAGCTATCATCTATGCTTTGCTGGTGGTAATTCTCATAATCTTCGTTCTTTAAAGGGAGGCTTCAAAAATGAATATGCCTTTAAATATTGACTGGCAGCAGATACTACTGCACCTTCTCAATTTTGTTATACTGGCAGGCGGACTTTACTTTATCCTGTATAAGCCTGTCAAAAGCTTCATGGAAAAAAGAGAAGCTCACTATAAAGAAATAGATGAAGAAGCAAATAAAAAGCTTCTTGATGCAAATAAGCTGAATGAAGAATATGCCCAAAAGCTCAAGTCGGCAGAAGCTGATATAAGGATGAGCAAATCAAAAGCAGCCGAGGAAAATGCAAAAGCTTCTCAGGCTTCTCTGGAAGAAGCTAAAAAGAAAACCGACAAGATAATTTCCGACGCAGAGCAAAAGGCAAAGGAGCTTAAGGAAAGATACATAGAAGATGCTAAGAAAGAGGTTGACCTTCTTGCAGAGGAGGCGGCCGAAAAGATAGTCATGGACAGTGAAAAAAGCGTCCTTGATAAATTCTTAGATATTGCAGAAGCAGGTGATAACTTTGAAGGAAAATAAGCTTCATGCTGTTATCAAAAGCATCAAAGAACCCGATAAAGATCAGTACGAAAGACTAAACAGCTTCATAAGCAAAAAATATCTCTGTGATTTTTCCCTCACATGGGAAAAGGATACGTCCCTTGCAGATGGTTTTATTCTTAAGGTTGGGGAAGATATATACGACTGGAGCCTTGAGGGCAGGCTCAACCTTTTGAAAAATGAATTTAAGACCATCACCGAGGACAAGAACACCACCATATCCCTCATAAGAGAAAACCTCAAAAACTGGAAGCCCTCCATCGAAGCTCACGAGGTGGGAAAAGTCATTACCGTAGGCGATGAAGTTGCAAGGATAAGCGGCTTAAAAAATGCACGTTACGGCGAGATACTTATTTTTGAGGACGGCTCAAAGGGCATGGTGCAGGACCTTAAGAAGGACTCCATAGGCTGTGTTATCTTTAATTCCTGCGAAAATATCTTTGAGGGAAGCGAAGTGTACCGCACAGGCAAGACAGCCGGTGTTCCTGCGGGAGAGGCACTTCTGGGACGAGTAGTAGATGCACTGGGTTCACCTGTTGACGATAAGGGTGATATAGATGTCAGCGACTTTAGACCAATAGAATCAGAAGCTCCTTCTATCATGGACAGACAGAGCGTAAACGAGGCCATGGAGACAGGCATTCTCGCCATAGATTCCATGTTTCCAATAGGCAGAGGCCAGAGAGAGCTTATAATAGGTGACCGTGAGACAGGCAAGACAGCAATAGCAGTAGATACCATCTTGAATCAGAAGGGAAAGAACGTAGTCTGCATATATGTTGCCATAGGTCAGAAAACCAGCTCGGTGGCACAGCTTGTGGGCAATCTCTCAAAGAAAGGAGCCATGGACTACACCATCGTAGTCACATCACCTGCCGGTGATCCTGCATCCTTGCAGTATATTGCACCGTACAGCGGCTGTGCCATAGGCGAATACTTCATGCAGAAGGGAAGGGACGTTCTTATAGTTTACGATGACCTTTCCAAGCACGCAGTAGCTTATAGAACTCTCAGCCTTCTTTTGGGAAGATCACCCGGAAGAGAAGCTTATCCCGGAGATGTTTTCTACCTTCATTCCAGACTTTTAGAGCGCTCTGCACACCTCTGTGACGAACTGGGCGGCGGCAGTATGACAGCTCTCCCCATAGTGGAAACTCAGGCCGGTGATGTTTCAGCATATATCCCCACAAATATAATCTCCATCACAGACGGTCAGCTCTTCTTGGAGAGCAGCCTTTTCTTCTCAGGACAGCGCCCTGCTGTAAATGTGGGACTTTCTGTATCAAGAGTTGGCGGCGATGCTCAGACAAAGGCCATGAAAAAGGCCTCCGGTGCAATAAGGCTTGACCTTGCACAGTACCGTGAAATGGAGGTTTTCTCACAGTTTTCAGGCGACCTTGACGAAGCTACAAAGAGACAGCTCATCTACGGTCAGGGACTTATGGAATTACTGAAGCAGAAGCAGTACAGCCCCCTTTGCACACATCAGCAGGTTATCACACTTGTTGCGGCCTTAAGCCACACAATGGTAAATATACCTGTAAAGGATATAAAGGACTTTCAGCAAAGGCTCACGGCATATATGGAAGAAAATGAAGCTTCCCTGTGTCTCAGAATTGATGAAAGCGGTATGCTCTCAGATGAGGATAAGCAGGAAATACAGGAAAGCGCAAAGAAATTTGCAGAAGAATATGTCTCTTCAAAGTGCGGTGATAAGTAATGTCCGGTGAAAGAGAGATAAAAGAGCGAATCGAAAGCATAAAAAAGACACAGAAGATAACCAATGCCATGTACCTCATAGCTTCCACAAAGCTCAAAAAAGCCAATGACGAGCTCAACAGAACAAGACCTTACTTTGAGGTTTTAAAGGGCGAGATAAAGAGAATATTCCGAACTGCCAACGATTCCGACAGCCGTTATTTTTACCCAACAGACGATACAACTCCCTACGAGGGAACCTACGGCTGCCTTGTTATTACGGCGGACAAGGGACTTGCAGGAGCTTACAATAAAAACATTGTGAAGGAGACAGAAAAGCTCCTTTCACAGCATCCCGACACAAAGCTTTATGTAGTAGGGGAATACGGCAGACACTATTTTGCACACCATAATGTGCCTGTGGAAAAAAGCTTTCTCTACACGGCTCAGAACCCCACTTTGGATAGAGCAAGGGAGATAAGCCAGCTTCTTTTGGACAGCTTCGATAAGGGAAAGCTCAAGGAAATTTTCGTTATCTACACAGATATGGAAAATTCCGTTTTGGAAAAGGCCAAGTCAACAAGACTTCTTCCTTTCCACAGGACATACTTTGCAACCCCTAAAAAGGAAAAGACGCTTAATGAACCCTTTGAATTTGTGCCCTCTGTAAAGGAAGTTCTTGATAATGTCATGCCCGGTTATATTTCGGGCTTCATCTATTCTGCACTTATCGACAGCTTTTGCAGCGAGCAGAATGCCAGAATGACGGCCATGGATGCGGCCAACAGAAACGCAGAAAAGCTTTTAAGCGACTTACAGCTTCTCTATAACAGGGAGAGGCAGAGCGCAGTAACTCAGGAGATACTTGAAATTTCGGCAGGGGCAAAGGCACAGGGCAGAAGAAAGGATGTGTAGAACTTGTATAAGGGCTTTATAACACAGGTTGAAGGACCTGTTGTTGATGCAGAATTTAATAAAGGGGAGCTTCCTGCCATCAGGGAAGCTTTGAAGATAAATAAAGACGGAAAAGAATGTGTTATGGAGGTTGTCCAGCACATAGGAAAAAATGAGGTACGCTGTGTAATGCTTTCGGGAAGTGAGGGCTTGAAAAGGGGCATGGAGGTGATTTCCGACGGAAAGACCATCGAAGTCCCCGTGGGCGAGGTGACCTTGGGAAGAATGTTCAATGTCTTGGGTGAACCTATCGACAAGATGGGGGATATACCCAAAGATGCCGAGAGAAAGAGCATTTACCGCAAGATGCCCACTTTTAGTGAGCAGAGCCCAGCAGTAGAAATTCTGGAAACAGGCATAAAGGTAATAGATTTGCTTGAACCCTACCCAAAGGGCGGTAAAATCGGACTTTTCGGCGGCGCAGGCGTAGGCAAAACAGTTCTCATACAGGAGCTTATCCACAATGTGGCCACAGAGCACGGCGGCTACTCCATCTTTACAGGTGTGGGCGAGAGAAGCCGTGAGGGAAATGACCTCTTTAAGGAAATGAGAGAAAGCGGAGTCTACAAAAAGACAGCTCTTGTTTTCGGTCAGATGAATGAATCCCCCGGCGTGAGAATGAGAGTTGCACTTTCGGGCCTTACAATGGCGGAGCATTTCAGAGACGAAGAGCATAAGGACGTGCTTCTCTTTATAGATAATATCTTTAGATTTGTGCAGGCAGGAAGCGAGGTTTCCACACTTTTGGGAAGGATGCCCTCCGCAGTAGGCTATCAGCCCACACTTGCCAATGAGATGGGCGAATTGCAGGAGAGGATAACCTCCACCAAGAACGGCTCTGTCACATCTGTGCAGGCTGTATATGTCCCTGCCGATGACCTTACAGACCCTGCAACAGCAACGACCTTCTCACACCTTGACGCACATACAGTTTTAAGCAGAAAGATAGCCGAACAGGGCATTTATCCCGCAGTTGATCCTCTGGGCTCATCCTCAAGAATACTGGAGCCGGATATTGTGGGCGAAGAGCATTATAATATAGCCAGAAAGGTACAGGAGACCTTGCAGAAATACCGTGAATTGCAGGATATTATAGCTATCCTCGGCATGGACGAACTAAGCGATAAGGATAGATTAACAGTTGAAAGGGCAAGAAAGCTTCAAAAGTTCCTTTCACAGCCCACCCATGTTGCAGAGAAGTTTACAGGGATACCCGGTGTCTATGTGCCTTTGAAGGATACACTTGAGGGCTTCAAGGCTATAATCGAAGGCAGAGCAGATAATTACCCAGAAAGCGCATTTTACAATGTGGGCACCCTTGCGGATGTAGAGGAAAAGGCAAGGAAGATCGAAGCAGGTGAAATTTAGATGAACACCTTTTATTTACGTGTATTAGCTTCTAATGAGACCTTTTACGAAGGGGAGTGTCTCTCACTTACAGTTCCCACGCCCGACGGGGAAAGGGAGTTCTTAGCCCATCACAGCAATATGATAGCGGCGGTAGTTCCCGGAGAACTTCGTGCAAAGCTTCCTGACGGAAAAACAGGTATCGCCGCAGTTTCCGAGGGCATATTAAAGGCGGAGCACAACGAAGTTCTTGTGCTTGCAGATACTGTGGAACGCCCCGAGGAGATAGACGCCAACCGTGCAAGGGAAAAGGAAGCCGAGGCCAAGGAAGCTGTGCTTCAAAAGCGCAGTATACAGGAATACAAGATGGCACAGGCGGCACTTGCAAGAGAGATAAGCAGACTAAAGGTAAAAAGCCGTTACGGAATATAAAAGAAAAGAGTATCGGAAAAGAACCGGTGCTTTTTTGATAAATTAAAGCCACGCCGTGATTTTCAGCGTGGCTTTAGTTGTATGGAAGGGAAAAAGATGGGAGGATGTCTTTGTTATTCTGCCTTTTTAAGTACGAGGGAGTTTATATCTTCTATAAGCTCCACTGCTTTTCTTCTCTCTGTGAGAGCGAAGCTGTTGCCGTCTATGGTGATGAGGCAGTTTTCGCCGTCGTATCTGTAAATATCCACATAGGTGGCAGGATCATTTTCAAAATCCATGGTGAACTTAAGGGAAAGCTCCTTCTTTTCATCGGAGGAGGTATTTATAAATTCGTCTGCCTTTAAGAAGTTTACAGAATCCCTGATATCTGTTATATCTATCTGTTCTCCGTCGTAGAAATAGTTTCTCACATCGTCTTTTATTTCCGAAGTTATTTTGTAGGTGACACCGTCCAGTGTTGCTTCTATCTCCGAAATATCATCAAAATCGCAGGGGATTATCTCTCTGTGTCTGAAATCGTTGAAATCGTGCTTCATAAGCTTTGTGTAGTCGCTGGAGATCATATTGTAGATGATAGGTGAGTCATTTAACCTGATATAAGCTGTTATTGTCTCCTCTTCTTCGGTGTTTTCGGCACTCGAATCTTCTGTAAGGCTATCATCCTTTACAGCTTCTAACTCCTCGGGATCACGGCTTATGCTTATTTTTACAGTGCCGGGGACCTCGTTTCCTTCATCGTCCCTTGAGATAAATTCTATGCTGAAGATAAGCTCAGGATCATCAAGGCCGTATTTCTCAAGATCGGCTTCATCGGCATTATAATCTGCGAAGTTTTCAAATCTGAGATACTTTAAGACGTTCACATAGTCTGTTACAGTCTGTGTGGAGAGGGGAACTTCTTCGCCGTCTGCTTCCGTAAAGAAGATGTCGTCCTCTCTTAAAGTGTTTCTGTCCTCTTCTTCATTTCTTGTTATCTTGAAGAAATCATCACTTTGGAAGCTGATGGAATCTACCTTATCTATCTCGGGTATCTCGTCATTTTTTATAAAGTCGGTGTAGTCCCTGTTAAATCTGGGGAAGGGGTCATCATCTATAAGGTAGACGTTGCCGTCACCTGTGGAAATGTATCTCTGATTGTCCATCTGAGAAAAATCCCCCAGCTTTATCATAAAGCTTTCGTCCGCTGTGGAAATTTCGATTTCGCAGGCAGGCTCGTCAAAGCCGTACTGCTTCATGTCCTCGGGGCTTTCTATTATGAAGTCCGCTCCCAAAGCTGTGAAGGGCTCCAGAAGCTTTTCCATCAGTTCTTCGTCCACGGGGAAGCTTTCGTCACCGTCATATTTCCATTCTTCACCCTTTGTGAAGGAAAGCTCTTCATCGGAGCCGAAATTCTTCCATTTTACATTTACCATGTCCTCATAGGGGATTTCCAATACTATTTCGTCGGTGTTTCTTATGTTTTCCTGCTTCTTTTCAGTGTGCATTATAAGAAATGTAGCTGCACAGAGCAGAAGAAAAACAGCACCTAAAGCTATGAGCTTTTTAGACCTTGTCATGCTTTTTCTCCTTTCTTCTGAATACGATGAATATGCCCATACCTAAGTAAAGGAGGGGGAATACTCCCGTCATCATCACCTTTAAAAGTGAGGATGTGGATTCTGAAATTGTCAGGTAGTTGTAATTGAGGGATTTGCTCCTTATAGCAACTGCCTCTCTTTCGCCTATAAGTGAGGAGAGAGAATTTAATGCAAGATCCACGTTAGCTCCCGAGGAGTAGGCGTTATACATATCATCTAAGATATTTGATGAGGAAAACCACACTATCTGACCGTTTCCGGCTGTCTTGATATTTACAGCGGTGGCAAAAGGTCCGTCGATGTCTCCCTCTTCCTTTTCGTAGGTGTCGAGGGAATAGCCCTTTAGCTTGGAAAAGGCGGTTTCAGATGTGGTGAGAAGCTCTGTAACCTCACAAAATTCGGGAACATCCTTTACAACAAGTCCCGAAGCAATAGGAATGATGGGGTAATATCTTTCCTCGATGAGGGGATTGGTTATTTCATGCTCCTGAGGGTCAGCCATAAGTGTGTAGGGCTGACGGAATGCATATCTCATTCTGTCCTCTTCAACCACGATGCCTTCCTTTGTGAAAACGCCGTAATCTTCAAGTATGGTATTTAAGTAGGTGAGATTTCCCTCGGGTGTAGGACCTGCCATTACAAGGAGCTTTCCGCCATCGTCGGCATAGGTCTTTAAAATTTCAGCTTCTTCCGGGGAAAGATCGGTTTCGGGTGCATAGATAAATACACAGGAGGCATCTTCGGGAATTTCGTCAACATTTAAAAGTGAGAAGCTCTTAACTTCCATGTTTGCCTTCTGAAGCTGATCGGAAAAGCTCACAGGAAGCTCCTTTTCTCCGTGACCTTCGAGCAGGTAGATTATGGGCTGATCTTCATTTGTAACGTAGTCGATAGCCGAGGTTATAGCGCCTTCGCCGTCAAAGGAGGTATTTACAGAGAGGCTCTGCATATCAGCTTCCTGAAGATAGATGTCATCGAAGGAGATGTATCTGTTTCTTTCGCCGCACTCCACCACAAGGCTGTTGTTCTTTACCTTTTCGTCGGTGTACTGCTCTGCAAACTGGGGATAGATGTCGGGGTTTTTCTTAACGACCTTTATGTGATCGGAAAGAGCTTCGTATTTATTCAAAAGGTTATCTAAAATGTCATCTTCCTCACCGGCCTGAGTTATCCAGTATATGGTCACATCGTCGGTGAGTTTATTTAAAACAGCTTTTGTGTTGCTGGTCACGGAATAAAGCTTTGCGGAGCTTATGTCAAAGCTTGTCAGGTTCTTGGGAAGTGCCGAAACAAGCACATTCACAACTATCAGCACGGCTAAGACCATTATTGTCACAGCTACGGAATAAGAACCGCCTTTTACAGACAGCTTTTTATTTTCTTTCATTAGTTGTACCTCCTTTTTTCAAGTGACTGCACAGATAAAAACAGGAAGAACACTATGAATGTCACAAAGTAAACTATGCTTCTTAAATCAAAAACTCCGTTTATGAAGATGTAGAGCCTGTCAAAGAGAGAAAGGTTTTTCATAAGCGAGGGAAGCAAGCCGTCAAATATCTCGGGGTCTGCAAAGTAGATGAAAACGGTAAGGCCCAAAAGCACTATTGTGACTATATTTGAAAACTTTTCGTCCCCTGTCAGGTGGTTTATTATAAGTCCCAAAGCCGCAATCAGAACTATGATGGCCGCCGCAGAGCCTACGGGGGAAGAGCTTACATATTCCGCTAACTGCACGCTGAAATAATTAAAGAGTATCAAAGCTATGGAAATTCCGGCGGCAAGTCCCTGATTTTCTGTCAGTGAGGAGATAAAAATGCCGAATGCTACAAGTGCCGCTCCTACTAAGAAAAATGCAAAAACTGAGCCATAGGAGGTGGGGAGGTAAACCTCTCCGAACTTAGAAAAAACAAGGGGATAAACAGCTATTATTAAAATGGGGAGTGTGAAAGCTGTCATAAGCGCCCAGTATTTTCCCAGTATGACATCAGTTGTGGTGATGGGCAGGGAATAGAGAAGCTGATCTGTTTTTTGCTTCTTTTCTTCAGAAAGCACCTTCATTGTAAGTATAGGTATAACTATTGCAAAAACTATGCTTCCGAAGCCCAAGACAAATTCAAAGTTGCTGACAGACTGCTGAATATTATAAAAAAGTGCGCCTATGCCTATGAATACAAGCAGGAAAGCTCCGCATACATAGGTTGACAAGCTGTGAAAGCAGCTTTTTAACTCATGCTTAAAGATAGCGAGCATTACTCTTCCTCCTTTTCTTCCTTATAAACTGCCGAATTGTCGGTGAGCTCAATAAATATTTCCTCTAAGTTTGCCTTTTTAAGGTCAACTTCCAAAAGCGCCTTTCCGTTTTTAGCAAAGGAGAAGAAAAGCTCCCTTGAGGCTTCATAGATGTTGTCGCACTGTACATTTAATGTGACGCTCAGGTATCCGTCCTTTTCGTCCATCTTCAAATCCTTTATGAAGCTGAGGGAAGAGAGGATATTTTCAGCTTCCTTCTGCGAGGCCTCTGTGAGGAAGCTTATCTCGTTGGGGGAGAGCATCTTGTTTTCAAGGTTTTCGGGCGTGTCAAAGGCTATCAGCTCACCGTGAGCTATAATGAGGATCTTTTTGCAGATGGCCTGCACCTCCGAAAGAATGTGAGAGGAGAGTATAACAGTGTGCTCTCTGCCCAGCTCCTTTATAAGGTCACGGATCTCTATTATCTGAATGGGGTCCAGTCCAACCGTGGGCTCATCTAAGATAATTACCTGAGGGTCGCCCATGATAGCCTGCGCTATGCCCACTCTCTGGCGAAAGCCCTTTGAAAGGGAGCGTATGAGCTTATCCTTTACGCTGTAAAGCCCTGTTCTATCCAAAGCTTCCTCTATATTTGCAGAAAGCTCCGGCTCCTTTAAGCCTTTGGCTTCTCCCACGAATTTAAGGTATTCTGTGGGTGTCTCGTTTACATAAAGGGGCGGCTGCTCGGGAAGATAGCCTATGAGCTTTTTAGCTTCCTTTGCATTTTCAAAGATATCCAGACCGTTTATGCTTACTTTTCCCTCTGTGGGGGAGAGACAGCCTGTCATAATGTTCATAGTGGTGCTTTTTCCTGCACCGTTGGGTCCCAGAAAGCCGTATACAGAGCTTCCGTCTATTTGAAAGGAAAGATCTTTCAGAGCTTCAAAGTCGCCGTAGCTTTTACTCAAATGTTCTGCCTTTATCATTTTTAACCTCCCGATAACGCATTTCATTGTCTTAATGCTATCAGATGAAGCTTAAATAAACCTTAAGGAAAACTTTATCTAAAAATGAAGAAAAGCAGGTTTTTACGCCTGCTTTGTGTTTAGCTTATTTATTTCAAAATAAAAGGTATTGATATTGTTTTGGCTCTCGGCATAAATTTCTGCCCTGTGTCTGTCGGCTATGCTCTTTGCTATGGAAAGCCCCAGACCGAAGGAGCCGGCTTCCGTCCTTGCCTCGTCTCCTCTGTAAAATCTCTCAAAAAGCAGGGCGGATTTTTCTTCCGGTATGCTGTCTCCCTCATTTGAAACAGAGAGAACGCACTTTTTTCGCCCCTTGCTTTTAAGCTTTACCTGAACTTCTGACTTTTCATAGGAATACTTCTGTGCGTTATCTAAGAAAACTTCCAGAACCTGACGGAGCTTTTCTTTGTCTCCTGTTACAAATACTCCCTCTTCGATATCCGAGGAAAGTGTGAGCCCCTGTTCAAAAAATAAAGGCTCAAAGGGGAGAAGTGCATCGGAGCAAAGCTTTGTAAAATTGACCTTTTCCTTTAAAGCTTTTGTTTCGTTTTTTTCTGAACGTGCAAGAGTCAGCATTTCCTCAATTAGATTTCTCATTCTCTCCGATACCGTCATTATGTTTGAAGAAGCCTGAGATAGGATGTCTTTATCGCAGAGCCCTCCCTCTAAAAGCTGTGCATTTGTCATTATCACTGTAAGGGGCGTTTTCAGTTCGTGGGAGGCATCGGCTATAAATTCCCGCTGTCTTTTCATCGCCTTGTCAACAGGCTTTACCGCCCAGTTGGATAAGAATATGCTGGCTGTCAGGAATAATAAAAATCCGCACACGCCTATAAAAATGCAGGTGTGTGTCAGGCTCTTTAAGGTGGCCTTTTCACTGGACATATCCGCAAAGACTATGTATTTAGTTCTCATCTTATCCACAAGGCAGTAGCGCAGGTTGTATTTTTCTATAACACCCAGTCTTTTGCCGCTGTCCTCAACTTCCTCTGCAAGCTCATCAAGTATCTTTTCATCGGAAAGCTCATAGTAAGTGCTCCCGGAGGATATCCTTTTTCCGTCGGGGGAAAGCATGACTGCAAAATAAGGAAGTCTCACTCCGTCGCCGTGATGCTCTATTGATGTTCGCAAGGTAAGGGGATTTAATGCGACATTCTGCATCATCCTTATGCTCTGATCTTCAAGCTGTAAACCTGTAAAATAGTAGACAAGCCCCAGTATCACAGAGAGCAGTATGGATATTACTGTCATGTTTATAATTATAAATTTAAGCCGCAGCTTTTTAATCATGCCTTTCCTCCAGATGGTAGCCCAGCTTCCTTATGGAGGATATGAAAACGTCGGAGCCTATGCTTGTGAGCTTTTTCCTTAGAAAGCCTATGTAGACCTCCACATAGTTGTCCACAGCTTCGGAATCGTAGCCCCACACCTTGCAGAGTATGGATTCTTTGGAGACATTTGCACCGCCTGAGGACATGAGCATCCTCATTATTTCAAATTCCTTTGCAGATAGCCTTATTTTCTCCATTTTGCAGGAAAGTATAGCCGTGGAAAGATTGAGCGAAAGGTCGCCGCAGGTTATTTCGTCCACCTCGCTGCCCTGACGGCGCAAAAGTGCATTTACGCAGGCCAGAAGCTCACGGTTGTCAAAGGGCTTGGGGAGATAGTAGTCCGCCCCGGAATTAAGCCCCTTTATCCTGTCATCTATCTGTGCCTTGGCGGTAAGCATAAGTATGGGAACGCCTATCTTTCTCTTCCTAAGGAGCTTCGCCACATCAAAGCCGTTAATTTTGGGCATCATCACATCTAAAATTATAAGGTCGTAAATCCCTAAAGAGCCGTGATCTAAGCCCATTTCGCCGTCATAAGCCAAGGTGACCTCGTATCCTTTTTCAGAAAGCAGCATTTTAAGAGAAGCTGCCAGAAGCTTTTCATCTTCGACTACAAGTATTTTCAAATTGTTCACTTCCGCAATAAGTTATAAGGGAAGTATAGCTCTCAAGCCTTAAAATAAGCTTAAATTTAAGTTAATATTTAAAGACCAATTGTAAAATATTTTATAAAAAAGGCACCTGACTTTTCTATCAGATGCCTTTGCTTTGTTTATGAAGCTTTTATATAAGCTTGTTTTCAGATAAGAACTTGTGCGCCACTTCGTCTGCATCCATGCCGTCAATATCCACCATGGCATTTAAAGAAGCCATTGTGTCGGCTGAGATCATGCCGTCAAGTTTAGCTAAAACATCGTCGAGCTCCGGGTATTCTTCTAAGATCTCGCATCTTACTAAGTTTACCGCATCGTAGGGCGGGAAGAACTGCACATCGTCCTCAAGCTTTGTAAGACCTATTTTTGAGAGAAGGGCATCGGTTGCAAATGCGTCAACTACGTCCACTTCGCCTGCTTCCACAGCTTCGTATCTTATGCTTGCATCAAGTCCCTTTACATCCTTAAAGGTGTTGCCGAAGGTTTTTGTAAGAAGGTCAAGGCAGTCTTCACGCTGAACAAATTCAACTGTGCAGCCCAGTGTGAGCTTGTCCGAAATATTCATAAGGTCGGTGAGAGTCTTTAAATTATATTTTTCGGCTGTTTCGGGCATTACGCTCATAACATAGGTGTTGTTGTAGCCTAAGGGTGCAGAAATGTGGATGTTATTTTCTTCCTTCATAAGTGTTCTGCACTCGTCGTATATAGTCTGAGGGTCCTTGGTGGAGATAGGTCTTTGAAGCATATTTGCCATGATGGTTCCTGTGTACTCCACAAACATATCTATCTTGTCATTGTCGAGGGCGTCATAGCATACAGAAGCGCCGTTGAGGTTGAATCTTTCCTCTACAACAAGGTCTGTATTCTCTTCGATAAGCTCGGAATACATATAGCCTAAGATTATAGCCTCTGTAAAGTTGCTGGAGCCGATAACTACCTTCTTCTGATCCTTTTCCGCCAAAGCTGTGGTGACAGAGCTGAAGGCAGGCACTAAAACCAAAAGGATACATAAGGGGATGATGACGGCTCTTTCCTTGAATCTGTCCTTTTTGGAGATGTTCTGTATCTGTGAAGCGGGGAGAAGTCCTTCGGAGGTGACGGAATGTTCCAGCTTGCCCAAAAGAAAGTCTATGACAAGTGCCATTATCGAAGCCGGTATAGCACCCAATAAAACCAAAGCTGTGTTTCTTGAGTTAAGACCTAAATTGATATACCAGCCGAGACCGCCTGCACCTGCAAAAGCTGCGATGGTCATTGTGCCTACTGCGGCAACTGCGGAAATTCTGATGCCGGACATGATAAAGGGAGCCGCTATGGGAAGTTCCACCTTAAAAAGTCTGCGCCACTTTGTTATGCCCAGTCCCTTTGCAACTTCCAAAGTTTCGGGAGGTACGCTCATAAGACCGGTGTAGGTATTTTTGATTATGGGTAGAAGTGCGTACACTATCACCATCAATATGGCAGGCTTTGCGCCTATGCCCACAAAGGGTATGGAAAAGGCCAGAAGTGCTATGCAGGGGATGGACTGCATCACGTTTGCTATGCCGATAACCAGCTTGGAAGCAAATTTGTTTCTTGTTATCAGTATGCCGGCGGGAACTCCTATTAAAAGTGATATGAATACCGCCAGAACTGTCATGTTCATGTGTTCTGTGAAAAGCCCTAAAAGCTCCCACTTCTTATCTAAAAAAGTTGATATGAAGTTACTCAATTATACCGCTCCTTTCTTCCTGTGAGCCCATGGGGCTGTACTGTCTGCTCAAAATTGCAAGAAGGCGGCTCTTTGTCAAAAAGCCCAGAATTTCTTCCCTGTGGTTGAGCACGGGGATAATTCCGGAGATATTGTAGTCTATGGTTGAGATTATCTTCATAAGAGAGGTATCTGCAAATACTGAAACATAGTCGTCGGATATGTAATTTTCGATGGGCTCGTCGTAGCTCTTTACGGCCTTGAGGTCCTCAAGCCACACTATGCCCAAAAGCTTCTTGCCGTCTGTTATGAGCAGGCTGTCCACGCTGAAATGTCTCATCTTGTAAAGCGCCTGACGGACTTTGAATTCCTTGGGAGCGCTGATGGGGTACTTTATCATTATGTCCTCAGCCTTTACAAATTCGGGGTTGCTCCACAGCTTATCCTTGCCTATAAAGTTTTCAATGTACTCGTCCGCAGGATTTTTTAATATCTGTTCGGGTGTATCGCACTGTACTATGCGTCCTTTTTCGATTATGCAGATCCTGTCTGCCAGCTTTATGGCCTCGTTCATATCGTGGGTTACAAAGACGATGGTCTTTTTAAGCTTTTTGTGCAGCTTAAAGACTTCGTCCTGAAGCTCTGTCCTTGTTACGGGGTCCAGTGCAGAAAAGGGCTCGTCCATCAGTATGAGGGGAGCATCCGCCGCAAAAGCTCTTGCGATGTTTACTCTCTGCTTCTGTCCGCCGCTAAGCTGTGAGGGGTATTTATTTTCGTAAAGCTCCGGGTCGAGGTTTACCATTTCAAGCATTTCACGCACCTTCTGAGGGGCGTCGGATTTCGGAAATCCTGTCAGCTTCAAAGGAACAGCTATATTATCATATACAGTCAGGTGGGGGAAAAGTCCGTTTTCCTGCACTACATAGCCCATTTTCTTGGGGATGTCTGCTTCCGACAGTTTCTTTAAGTCTGTTCCGTCGATGATAATACTGCCCCTGTCTATGGTGTTTAGCTTGTTTATCATCTTTAGAAGTGTTGTCTTGCCGCAGCCGCTGGCGCCTATGAGCACAAAAAATTCTCCGTCGTTTATCTCCAGGTTTATATCGTTCAAAATCGCCTGATTTTTGTAGGATTTATATACCTGTTTAAATTCTATCATTTCAAACTCCTTTAATTTATTTAAGTATTATCCATGATAAAGCAAAAAGTGCTAAGTTAGTGTTAAGAATGGCGGTAAGGTGTAAAGATAGAGGGCCTATGATAATTAAGATGCGATAAATAATCGAGAAAAGTTATCTTATTTTTTAAAAGCTGTATAAATTTATCCACTTTGCCGGCGCAATTATATATGCGGTGGGAGAATTACTGTCTTTCTTTAAAATTTTGCTTGAATCGGGAGCATTTAAGCTGTAATATAATGAATATACCTAAATTTGACCGCAGCTTTTTATATAGACTATACGGAGCATTTAGAAAATATCACAAAGTAAGAAGCTGTTTATTATGCAAAATATGAGATAGAAAGGAGAGCCGGGTAACTATCTGTTATCCTGCATTCATCTATGAGCACAGAAGTTAAGAAGAGCAAATATGAAATGGATATGTGCACAGGACCTCTGATGGGAAAGCTTATTTCCTTCTCGGTGCCTCTGGTATTATCCTCAAACTTACAGCTTTTGTTCAATGCTGTCGATATCATCGTTGTAGGCAAATGGTCGGGAAGTCAGTCCCTTGCGGCGGTGGGCTCCACAACGGCACTTATAAACCTGCTTATCAATCTGCTTATAGGCATTTCCCTTGGAACCAATGTTATTGCAGGCAGACACTACGCCTTAAATGACCGTGAGGGCATGGAGGATATAGTTCACACCTCAATGACCTTTGCCATCTTAGCAGGAATAGTGGTGGGGCTTTTGGGCATACTGGGTGCCGGATGGGCCCTCACCATGATGGAAACACCGGGGGATATTTTCCCGCAGGCTCTTCTTTATATAAGAGTCTATCTTCTGGGAATGCCCTTCTTTATGATGTATAACTACGGCGCCGCTGTTCTCAGGGCGGTAGGCGACACAAAAAGACCTCTGCTTTTCCTCATAATTGCAGGACTTATAAATGCAGGCTTAAATATGATAATGGTCATCATATTCCACATGGGAGTTCTGGGGGTTGCTGTTGCGACCGTTATCTCACAGATGGTCTCCTGTGTTCTGGTAGTAAGGTGTCTTTGCAAGGCAGAGGGAAGCTATGCACTTCATTTCAATAAGCTTAAAATAAAGCTCCCTTACCTCATCCAGCTTTTTGAAATAGGACTTCCGGCAGGCATACAGAGCCTTGTTATCAATTTCTCCAATGTGCTTTTGCAGTCCTCTGTAAACTCCTTCGGCGGAATAGCTATGGCAGGCTATACAGCGTCAAATAACGTATTCGGATTTTTGTACGCCACAGTAAATTCCTTCACACAGACCTGCATGAGCTTTATGAGTCAGAACTTCGGCGCAAGAAAGTGGGACAGAATGGATAAGGTGCTTATCGACTGCACCATACTTTCGGTGGGCGTTACAGGAATACTGGGCTACGGCTCCTATGTTTTCGGTGAGCAGATACTCAGAATTTACACATCCAGCCCCGAGGTTATCAAATGCGGTATGGAGATATTCCTCTATACAACATCCACATACTTTATCTGCGCTCTCATGGACCTTTTCCCGGGAGCTATGAGGGGAATGGGAGCTTCCACAGTGCCCATGATACTTTCGGTTATCGGAACTGTCGGCGTGAGAATATTCTGGATATACTGCATTTTCCCCACACATCACTCACTGGACGTGCTTTTCATTTCCTATCCTCTTTCATGGACCATCACGGTAATAATGCAGATGGTCTGCTACTTCTTTGTAAGGAGAAGGGCAAGGATGCTCTAAATATAAAATCAGGCGCTCTTTTAAAAAAGGGGCGCTTTTTTTATGCCTTGCTTTTATAAAATCTTAACCTCAAAGTTCCTTCCTTTATGTAACTGCGTTATGCTATAATATATTTAAGAAAACTTAACTATATAAAGAGAGGAAGTGCTTTTATGAAGGACATTATAAAAACCGGCTGGCTTTTCTTTTTACTGGGAGCTTTTCTTATCGCTTTCGGAATGTTTTTCCGTGGGACGGTCATAAAGCAGATAACCGACCTTTTGGGGAATATGTTCTTTTTTGAAGGCACCGTATGTTTTTATAAGTCGCAGGGGGTAAAATGGTACCTTTTGGCGGCCCTGGTATTTGTAATAGCGGCATTTATAAAAGTTGTACATCTTATAAAGCTGCTATTTGAAATGGCTTAATAAAGCCAAATTATAGCTGTAAAGCAAACTAACATTACAGTTTTTTGAGGCGAATTTCTTCCCTTTGCAGGGATACCTTCTTTTTCTTTTGGTCTAAATGTGGTATAATATAAAATCTGCAAAAGAACTCAGGCTTTCTTAGGCTGCGGGTTCTTTTTCTCTGTGCAAATAAATCGGAATGGTGAAAATATGAGTTACGAAAGCTTCAAGGCAAAATATAATATACTTGCAAATGAGCAGCAGGAGAACGCCATAAAAACTGTGGAGGGACCGGTGCTTTTATTAGCTGTGCCGGGAAGCGGAAAGACCACCGTCATAGTAGGAAGAACAGGCTATATGATCTGCGAAAAGCAGATAAAACCGGAAAATATACTTGTCATCACCTTCACAACTGCGGCGGCAAGGGAGATGGAGACAAGATTCAAGTCGAAGTTCGATCTGGAAAATGCGCCTCATTTTGCTACTATAAACAGCTTCTGCCTGACGGTCATAAACTATTGCAGCAGGTACAAGGGCTTTCACCGTCCTCAGCTTCTCACATCAAATCTTTCTGTAATAAGAGAGATAATAATTAAGCTTACAAAGGAGTATCCCGATGAACCTGCCGTCAGGTTCTGTTCCTCCGCAATAGGCTATATAAAGAACAATATGGGCAAAAATGACTGCTTTAAAAAGGTGGAAAATGACCCAAATAATGACGGCAAGCTGGCTCTTAAGGTCTACGATGAATACCTTAAATATATGAAGCAGAACGATCTTATGGATTTTGATGACCAGCTTATTTTTGCGAGGAAGCTTTTGAAAGCTTATCCCGATGTGCTGGATTTCTTTCAGGAGAGATACAGGTATATAAGTGTGGACGAAGCTCAGGACACCTCGCTAATTCAGCACGATATAATCAGAAACCTCGCCTCCAAATACAGAAATATCTTCATGGTTGGGGACGAGGATCAGAGCATATATGAATTTAGAGGGGCTTTTCCCGAGGCGCTTCTGGAATTCGGAAAGGTCTATCCCGAGGGGCGCAGGCTCTTTATGTCGGTCAATTACAGAAGCACTAAAACAATAGTTGACTGTGCCGAAAGCTTCATTTCCCAGAATAAGACCAGAACACGCAAATTTATGAAAACGGAAAATTCCGCAGGGGAGATAATAGAAGAGGTGAAGCTCCCTTCCGTGGAGAGCCAGTACCGCAGGATACTTTCCATGGTGAAAAATAAGGCCCCCGGTGAAAGCTTCGCAGTTTTATCAAGGGATAATGCGGCTTTGATGCCGTTGATGACGCTTTTTTATAAGGAAAACTTAAAATTCAACTGCCGTGACGATGTAGCTCCGTTCATATTGTCCTTTGAAGTTTCGGATTGTGTCAGCTTTTTAAAACTGGGGCTCGATCTGAGAAATGCAGAAGCTTTTGCAAAGATATATTATAAGCTGGGGCTTTATCTCTCAAAAAGCGACCTTGCGCTTATAGAAAGGCTGTTGCAGCTTGATCCACAAAGGGATATAGCAGGTATACTCAAGGAGAGCATAAGCATAAAGGATAAGAAAACTCTGGATAATTTCCTGAGAGCTTTGGAAAATGTGCCGAAGCTTCCGCCAAAAATAAGCCTTATGCAGTTTACCGAGAGGACGGGTTATTTCAACTACATAAACGAGAAGAAGAAAAACAAGGACAGCTCTGCCAATTCAAAGCTGAATGCCCTTTTTGCAATAGCTCAGGAAACCCAAAAGGCAGGGGAGCTTCTCACAGTTCTGGACGAGCTTTCCCAAAATCAGAAATACCGCAGCGGCAGTGATGTGACCTTCACCACCATGCACAGCGCCAAGGGCATGGAATTTGATACGGTTGTCATAATCAACGCCATACAGAATATTCTGCCCTCTTTTGAGTCCATACAGAACAGCGACTATGAAAGCGATGTGCGCCTTTTCTATGTGGCGGCGACCAGAGCTGCAAAAAAGCTTGTTTTCATGACCTCCGGCAGATGGTTCGGCAGGGATATTGTGCCGTCCTCGTTTGTGGGCAGATTCATAACAAAGAGATACGCCTTTTCCGACCCTTTGAAGAAGCAGAAAAAACTGCCCGAAACCGATAATTACGGCTTTACCGAGAAGAAGAAAAAGGCAAAGGCCGATTATAAGAAGATATATGCCGTGGGCACTAAGGTCTCGCATAAGTCCTTCGGGGAAGGGGAGATAATCTCCTGCACAGATACCATTATAAAGGTACAGTTCCAAAAGTTCGGGGTGAAAAGTCTGGGAAGCTCCTTCGTCTATGACAACGACCTTTTGAAAATAAAAAAATAACTGCCAAATATAAGCTCTGTCTTAAAGAAAAAGACAGGGCTTTTTTTGTTAAGCTGTGAAAGCTTATGGCAGATTCTTGAAAAATATGGTATAGGATATATGCGTATAACAGCTCGTCGTATCAATGATAATGTAAACCTAAGTTGCGGGAGCAGGAAAACTGCACCCAAAAGAAATTAATTAAAATTGCTTAATTTATTTTACAAAAGCTTCAACATAAGGGTGTTTTTTTCTGTGAAAGCCTGATTAAAACTGTCAAAGCATAAATAACTAAATAATGCTTTTGTAATTGATTTCTTTAGGTAAATAATCCAAACAGTACATTTATACTGCAATTGCCAATTGTCTATTATGTATGTATTGGGGAGATAAATACATAATAATGATTATAGTATTTTATTAAAAATACAGAAGCTGTATTTTAGTAGCTTTTTAAGGAGAAAACAAAAGGAGCAAATCACAAATTTTCCCGATATCTTCTGCTTCGACATATATATGCGATAAAATGAAAATATATTCAGAAATAAGAGTGCTTTTATACAAAATATCGACTTGATTTTATGCGAAAACAGCTTCAAAAAGATGTATATTTTAATCTATGGTTATAAATAGCTAAATTTTAACATAAAATATTTGACATAGGCAAAATTTACAAGTCAGCGTGAAATTTGTTTCAAAACTATAAACATAAAGCCTAATTGGTTATAAAAATATGAATGTGCTATTGAAATTTTATGTTTTTTAGCTATAATGTATATAGCAGGATTATGGCTTAGAAAGAAAAAATCAGTTGAAGCCCATCCCTTTTCGAAAATACCCGAGGCTTTATTTGCAAAAACCTTTGTATAAAACGCAGATAATAGCCTCACGCAATAAATGTATGTTATTTGTATAATAAATGTTTATTAGCAGGCAGGTACGCTTTAAAAGGCAAACTGTCTTTTGAAAATAATCCGCTTTAAAACCCGAGACGATTGGGCTTTCGTCCAAAATAAGAGGAGGAATATGAATGAAAAAACTGTTGTCATTAACACTGGCACTCTTCCTTGCTTTAGGTAATTTATCTCCTATTGCTATGGCAGAAGCAGTGGACACAAAAATTGTTCCCGATGAGAACATAACTGAAGGGGAGAATAACACAAATCCCGTTCCCGAAGCAGGGGAAGCTCCCACAGAGCCTGCTCCCGAAGTTGGAGAAGCTCCCACAGAGCCTGCTCCTATGGCAGCACCTATGATGGTACCTATGGCTTTAAAGGAGAAAAAATTACCCGACGGTTTCCAGAAAAATGAAGATGGTGTAATCCACGGTGTAGCTTATAAGACCGAGGATGGCAAGGAAGTTGCCACTGACGATACAGTCAAGGATGACTACATTGGAAAAGATAATTTAAAGAATTATATCGAATTAGAATTTAATACTCATCTCACACCCGAAACTAAGGATGGACATTTGGATTATGAGGATAATGAATTCTATTATGTTTTCTTACCTAAGAACAATCCTGATGCAACTTTTTGCTTAGAAAATTTACCGGAAAACGGTCAGAACAATAAGGATGACTATGAAATAAGCAAAACAACACCTTGGGGAATAGCAGAAGATGTTGACCACGATAATGCTAATGAAACACTTATTGAAATTTCCATCGATAAAAAATGCGTTAGCTATAATGATATAAAGACTATTATTGAAGGCAACAAAGAACTTAAAGACGAAGTCGGTGATCCTTCCAAAGATGATGACATCGACATCGATGTAGGCCCTGTTCTGGTTTACGCTCCTCAGGGCAAGCTTACTGTTTCCAAGGCGGCAGAAGACTTTCCCGAAGGTGCACAGAATACATTCAAATTTAATCTTGTTATTTCCGGTACTGATAAGTCTTTAAAAATGGTTGCTGTTGATGGTGCTGACAAGCATGAATTTTCCGGCTCTGACGGCAAATATACCTTCACACTTAAGGTAGGAGAGTCTGTTACAATTATAGGTATCCCTTCTGATGCTAAGTATGAAGTGACAGAAGAAAAGAACGATAAGCTTTACAAAGCTGATGAAGTAACTAAGTCCGGAAGCATCAAGGATAACAATACTGTTACATTTACCAACACATTTAATGATCCTGCTCCTGTCGAAGCTTATGTTGAAGTAGAAAAAGTATTAGAAGGCACTGAGTGGGGAAATAAGACTTTCGAGTTTGAAATCTCCGATGGTTCTAATGGTAATCATAAGTTGGATTTGCCCGAACCCAGAAAGAAGCGTGTAACCGCAAATAATACGAAAGTAACATTTGGGCCTATTAAATTATATGACGATAACACATTCTATATATTTAATATTAAGGAAACCGAAGGCACTATTCCCGGTGTAAAGTATGACACTAAGGAACATAAAGTATTGTTTTCCGTAAAATATGCGACAGATGCAAACGGTGTCTACAATGGCAAGTTAAAAGTTTCTTTTGCTAAAGTAGATGATAATGAGGTTCAGTTAGGTGAAAACAATACAGTTTCTCTTACAATCACCAATACCTACTCCGCAAAGCCTGTTGATCTCGACGGTATTACAATCAGCAAAACATTAGAGGGTAGAGAGTGGAAGGATACAGATAACTTTAAGTTTAATATCACTTCTAATCCCTCCGATGGTGTAGAAATTAAAACATCCCCTGTTGAAATCAGCAATAAGGGCACAAAGGTAAATGAAAAGACTTACAGTGATAAGCTTGGAGCTACCTTTAAGAAGGCCGGCACATACACATTAACTGTTAAGGAAGAAAAGGGCAACCTCGGCGGTATTACTTATGACGAAACAGCAAAGACAATCACAGTTGTAGTTACTGATAACGGCGAAGGTAAGCTCACAGCGAAGAGAACAGATAAGACAGAGCTTATCTTCAATAATAAGTATTCTCCCAGCGACTTAGTCATCATACCTACCAGAAAACCCGATGAGGAAGGTATGATTGGAATAGCTCTTGAAAAAATTATCGAAAATAGTGAATGGCGAGACGGTTATAAGTTTGATTTTAAGATTGAACCCTTAGACGGCGCACCTGCTCCAACAGAAACAGTATGCACAGTAACAGGTCCCAATCAGCAGTTTGATTTTGGTATACTCACCATCAAGGCGGATGATATGGGCGGTGCAAAGGAAAAGTCCTTCAGATACAAAGTAACTGAAGTGATTCCCGAAGAGCCTATCCCCGGTATCACATATACAACCGAACCTGTTACATTTGTTGTCAAAGTAAGAGACAATGGAGAAGGATTCTTAATAGCTGAAGGTCACATTTTAAATGAATCTGATAATACCAATACAGGCAAATTCGTAAACAAATACTCCGCAAAGCCCGTTACATTAACAGGTGAAACAGCTATCACAGCTACTAAGAAGCTTACAGGCAGAGATTGGACAGCAGATGATAGTTTTGAATTTACACTCAAGTCCACAGAAGTTCCCGAAGGCGTAGAATTTTCTTATGAATCTAAGAAGAACGCAACAAGGGGAAATGAAAAGGTAGTATTTAATGATATTACATTCAACACAACCGGCACATATAAGTTCCTTCTCAGTGAAACAGTAGTAAAAAATATCGGTATCGAATATCCCGAAACTGTTGAAATCGTTGTAGAAGTTACAGATGAAGGAAAGGGACAGCTTGTTGCAAAGATAGCAGAGGATAAGTACAATTACGAATTAGAAAATATGTACTCCGCTGAACCTGCAAAGCTTACAGGCGAAACAGGTCTCCATGTTAAAAAGATCCTTGTAGGTCGTCCTTGGGAAGATAATGACAAGTTTGAGTTTAAGCTCGAACCTATAAAGGACTACGGCAACGATATTTCTATCAATGCAGATAAGAGCACAGCTTTTGCTACAAAGGAAAAGCACGAAGCATTAGAAATCGGTGACATCACATTCAATAAGGCAGGAACATATGAGTTCAAGCTTTATGAAGTTGCAGGCAGCGAGAAGTATATGCACTACGATACCGCTGTTCGTAACATCACAGTTTCTGTAAACGATAACAACAAGGGTAACCTTGAAGTTACAGCAGTTAACGGAAATAAGGAATTTGCAGCATTCGAGTTTGAGAACATTTTTGTAGAAGAAAATCTTATCTACATCACAAAGCAGGTAGCAAAGACAACAACAGATATGGCATTTGACTTTGATATCGTATTTACAGATCTTGAAGGCAAAAATTTATCTGATGATGAAGTAAACTTCAACTGGACAAAGGGCGAAGAAAAAGGTAAGTTCACAAAGGCTGCTGATACATTCAAGTTAGCAGATGATGAGACAATCGTTATTGAGCTTCCCGAAAACGTACGCATCAAGGTTACAGAGAAGCCCTACAATCACTACGAAGTTACAATCAAGGAAAACGGCGATGAGCTTCAGGGCAAGGAAGAAATCTTAGCCGGCGGCGAAGATGCTAAGTATGAAGTTACAAACACATACAAAAATAGAAGACCTGATCCCAAGCCCAGACCCGATGACGATGACGACGATGATGATGATAAGAAGCCTACACCCAGACCTTATCCCATTATCAGACCTATCGAAATTCCTTCCACAGGCGCAAACATCTAATATTCAGATGAATATTTTAAAGAGGACAGTTTATCTGTCCTCTTTTTTTTGTGCTTTTTTTGAATTATTACTTTTTCGAAACAATCTGTATGAAAAGTAGAATATTAAAAGTTTTACAGTGCATTATGTTCAAAGATTTAACTATATTTTGTGTAACTATTGAAAAAATGTAAAAATGGAATATAATTAAAGATAATTGATAAAATCATTTATAAAAATAATTTATAAAAAAGTTTTACCAATTGGAACAAATTCCCATATTAATGTACTATGTACAGAAGGAGAGAAAATTAATGAAAAAACTATTGTCAGTAGTTTTGGCTCTTTGCATGATGCTTGGAACAGTAGCTCCTATGGCATTTGCAACAGAAACTGATGTCCCGGTTCAGGACAGCACAGAAGCTGCAACTTTAAAAAGTGGAGCTCCCCAGCTTGTTGCTTCAATCAGATTAGGTTTCTATACAAGAAGTAAGCTTGATAACAAGCTTCAGCTTCCTATGGAAACCGAGACACTTTGGGCAAAGACTCTTATCAGCGAGGAAACAGAGATGGATATTTCCGATCTCGTCGCTGTTGTTTCCTCTGATGACGAAACTCCCGAGGGCATGGAATTTGCCGGATGGAGAAGATGGATGGAAGGCGAGGATGAAACAGGCGCAGAAGTCGTTATGATCCCTGCAAATGTTACCGTACTTTCATACAGCGTTCTCAGAGATTTAGGCGCAAGTAAGCATGACAGCATCTCCCTTGTCCCTGTATACAAGGCTAAGGCAGAGCCCGTTAAGACTATCACACTTGAATTCCTCGACGCAAAGGCTAATGTTTTTGAATCCGTAGTTTTAAATGACAATGAACCCGAGTTGTTAAAGGCTATCCCCGAAAATAGCAAGGAAGGCTACGATTTCTTAGGCTGGAAGCAGGAGGGAAAGGATAACCTTATCCCTGCAACTGTAAAGGAACTCAATTACGGTGCTGCAAGCGAGTACTTTGGAATCACAGAAGGAACAGTAAGACTTGTTTCACTTTTCAAGGTACATGTTCCTGAGGTTGTTTTACCCGCAGGCAAGGTTGAAGCTAAGGTATATGTAAACTACGATAATGCTATTCCCGAAGATGTTACAGCTGAACTCGGAAACGAGCATTTCGGACCTGCCGGCGACGGCACACCTTACTTCACAGTAACAGTTGACCTTGACAAGCTCAATGCCAAGGACAGCTACAAGTATGAAGTAAAGAACGGCAAGAAGTTCTACTATGCAAACGGCAGCGACAGTGCATTCTGGACAGATGTTTTAGATTGCATGAGCTTAGTTGACAGAGCAAAGTTTGAGCGTTTCGGCCTCAATAAGGACTATCTCGGCTATGTATTAAAGCAGCAGGATAATGAGAATGACTGGCATATCGACGGTATTCTCAATAACACAAGAGGCTTCCTTACAGAATTCTATACGGAAGAGGGCGCATTAAAGACACCTGTTTATAAGGACTTTACATTTACTTCCGAACCCCTCACAATGGCTGAAGCTCAGGCAAAGCTTGCTGAGATCGCCGGCGTTACAGCTCCTATCACATGGGAAGCAAACGGCAAGAAGGGCACATATGTTGAAAACGGTTTCAATTACACAATTGAAGTCAGAAGACTCAACCCCCTCAATCCCGTATACCATGAAGGCAACGTAGCTTACCTTCCCACAGCAACAGGCTTATACAGCGCATCCCGCTTAGTAGTAAAGACTGTAAAGGGCACAGTAGTTCCCGATATTACAAAGCCCACAGGCACAGCAGAAGCAAAGGTTTACCTCTACTATCCCAACATAGTACCTAAGGACGTAACAAAGCCCATCGACAATAAGTTCTTTGGACCTGCAGGCGACGGTACACCTTACTTCACAGTAACAGTTGACTTAGATAAGCTCAACGAAAAGTCTCACGTATTCTATGATCCCGCAAACTTCTACTATGCAGAAGAAGGCAGCAAGAACAGAGAATTCTGGAATGATGTTTTATCCTGCATGAGCGCAGAAGATGCAAAGAAGTTCAATAAGTTCGGCAATATGCAGAACGGCGATACAAACTACATGGGTTATGTATTAAAGCTTTCCGATAACGGCTGGCACATCGACGGTATCCTTGATTACAAGCAGGGCTACTACACAGAGTACTATGTTATCGAAAACGGCTCCACAACACTTCCTGTTTTAAAGAACTTCACATTAGGTGATTCCGCTACAACAAAGGCAATTGCAAGAGACAACTTTGCAAATATCGCAGGCGTTGCAGCATCCGACATCACATGGGACGAAGCAGACCTTACACACGTTAAGGGCTCCTATGTAAAGGACGGACACTACTGGACAGTAGAAGTAAGAAGACTCAACGTAGACAACAACGTATATGACGGTGACTATGTAGACTATGTAGACGTAATTCCCGGCGTATTCCATCTCTCCAGATTAGTTGTTGAAACAGCAGAAGGCGAAGCAGTTCCTGTAACAGAGTCCGATCTCGTTATCATGAACGTAGCTCCCAATACAAACAACAAGAAGTTCAGCTTCACACTTACACTTCCCGCAGGCGAATACGAAGCTGATTACACATACTTCAATGAAAATGACGTACAGGAAACAGTTGCTCAGAACTTTGTAGTAGAAGCTGAATCCGGCAACAGATACGGCCACTACACATTCACACTGACACACGAAGCATACCTCACAATCAAGGGTATGGATATCAGAGCAGAATACAGAGTAACAGAAGCTTCCTACGAGAATTACAGAACAAAGATCGCATTCAACGGCAAGCTCTTTACCGCTGACGGAAGAGATTACACAGGTCAGATCCTCGAGGGAGAAAACAAGCTCATCTTCACAAACATTTATGAAGAACCCGAAGAGCCTGAGAGACCCAGACCCAACCCCAGACCTCAGCCCGACCGTGACGATGATGACGATAAGCCTATCGTAAAGCCTTATCCCGTTATCAAGCCCACACAGAATCCTTCCACAGGCGCAAATATCTAAATTAAACAGTTAAAAAAGAGGACAGTTCAAAACTGCCCTCTTTTTTTATTGGTGTCTTCAGACGTAAAAAAACCCCCAGTTCTACTGGGGGCAAATAAAAAGCTTTAG